>Ga0310811_10001052_pt1 | contig 35580 bp, 36 predicted proteins | sample YCmetagenome_FD_207642 | JGI IMG/M metagenome (GOLD analysis project Ga0310811, IMG submission 207642) | Soil microbial communities from experimental microcosm in Duke University, North Carolina, United States - YC | ecosystem: Engineered > Artificial ecosystem > Soil microcosm > Unclassified ... | reverse complement strand
TCCCGAGCTCCCTTTCCAGGTACTGGTGATCGAATTCGAGTCCCGCGTCGTAGGCGCGTATCGCCATCCACTGGAACGTGATGTTGGCGAGAGCACGATCCTCGTAGCCACCGCCCACGTCCGCATGTACTCCGGCAAACCACACCTGCTCGACCTTCTGATCTGAGTCCGGGTGTTTCTCCCATAGCGTCGGCTTGAAAGGACCGCGACGTTCGTCGATGGCGACGGCGTGATACGCGCGCCTGACCATGCGCGACAGCTTGGTGTCGTGAAACTGCTCGTCACGACGCGTGAACCAGCGGAGGCCGGTCAATGGGATACCGAGCGCGCCTACGGTGTCCCAGACGCCGATGAATTCGACGTCGAACTTGGGCCACGAGAAGTTGTCGCGGAACTTTGTCGCGCGCGGCCCGTCGGGCTCGTCGTCCCGCTTTCGGTACAGCTCGTACGCATCGTCTACGAGATCCGCGTGCACTTTCTTCAGCAGGCCACACTTGCGGAGCATTCCAACGGCGCTGCGCGCGGTGTAGGCGCCGCGGCTGAAGCCGAAGAAAAAGACCTGATCGCCCGGGCTGTAGTTGTAGACGAGAAAACGATACGCATCGAGGATGTTGCAGTCGAGGCCATCGCCGAAAGCGCCGCCGCTGATCCTGTCAACAAGATTGCCCGTTCCGACGCCAGGATCGTAGAAGACCACCTGTGTTGCCCCGTCGAATCCGGAGATGGGCGCGACGGCGCGCGCCATGTAGGTGACATTGGTTATCGTCTTCGACTCAGCAGTGTTCCACGTTCCGTCACAACAGACGACCAGCCGGCGCATAGGACTCCTCTCGCTGGGGCGGACGCTTCTTATACACCAGCTAACGCCGCAGAGCTCGATCTTGAACAGAGGTTTGTTGAAAATGTGAGAAACGTGTACGCGCCCGCCCGTTTGCTAACCGCCGTCGCGATAATCCTGGTCTGGATACCCACATCAGCGGCGCACGCCCAGCGAGTCACCGAGGTCGAGTACCTTTCAATCGTCGACAATCTCCTCTCTGACATGGGGCCGCGCAGTATGCACGCGGCGATCGACATTCGCGAAACATATCGTCCGTACGTTGATCTCCTCGCGCTGAAGGATTTCGACCAGATCGAAAGCGGGCTTGCGAACGGCGGCCTTGTACCGCTGCCGGTCGACACCAGCCGTTTCAACGTACGCGTGCGGCTCGACGGTACCAGTCCGATTGCCGAAAAGGACCTCGAGCACCAGGTGAGTTACGTTTCGGCGCGAGCGGCGACGATCGGGTGTCTCCTCGACGTCGCTTCACAGGTGAAGTCGGGACCCGTGGAGGTCACAAGCCTCGTTCGTCATCTCGACTATCAGAACGAGCTGCGCTCCACGAATTTCAACGCCATCACCGAAGTGCCAACGCATGCGCTCGGTCTCGCCTTCGATATCGCCGTCGTCAATACGCCCATCGATACCGTGCGTGAGATCGCGAAGGTCCTGCGCGACATGAGTGAAGCCGGCGACATCATGGTCATTGCCGAGCGCCAGCAGCTGGTGTTTCACGTCGTGCCGCAGCCGTCACGGCTTGGATGGTACGAAGACGTCTACTCCCGTGCGATCACCGGCCAGCCGTGGCCGCATTCGGTCACCATGCGCAAAGCGACGCTGATTCCAAACGTGACAGCGGCAATCGCGTCGATCGAGCCGCTGCCCGCCTGGGCAGCTGAATGGTGGGCGGCGGACAACCTGCCCATCGACTCTCCTGTCACGGTACGCGTCAGGGCAGATGTCGCCAGCGACGACGAACCTGACAGCGGCTTCGCACCGTTCACCGGACGATATCTATCAATCGTCGGCGATCTGCTGTCGACGACCTGGCGCTTCCTTCTGAACGTCGCCTGATCCAATCCAGAGGCGCGGCCATTCGAACGGCTTCGCGCCACCCTGGCGACGACGCGTCCGCTCGCAGACCGCGGTGGTGGAAGTCGTCGCGATTACGACGGCAGCCGGCGCGTAACCTTCATCACCCACCGCATGCATCGGTGCGGCACATCAGCGCCGGGGCCGTACATCATCGGACAGGCGCCGGCAATCACGCTGACGTCGTGCTCGCGACAGTAATCAACAGCCGCCTGCGACACGCTGGTTCCTGACGCCACCGACTGATGCATCCATACGCGCGGCACATGCGCCTGCACGCAGTCGCGGACGATCTGCTCGGTCGCTTGCGGCCTCGTAATCACCACGACGCCGTCAACGCCGCCGGGTATCGATTGCAGGTTCGGGTAGCATCGGTTGCCCTCGAACGTTTCCATGTTCGGGTTGACGGCGAACACGTCGTGGCCCGTCGTCTTCAGCCGGTTGTAAATCAGGTTGCCGACTGGATGGTGGCCCTTGTCGCGGGATACGCCCGCGACGGCGATGCGCTTCTGCGCCAGGAACTCTTCCACTTTGGCATCAAGCGTCGACGTAGCCATGGAAATCCTCCAAGGCTGTTCGTTGCAACGGTGCTGCCGCGGAATGAACGGAATCAGTCGGGGAAAATCGCGCGGCCGCAACGCAGCCGCGCGATTGGCGCTGAAAATTCAGCGGCCGTAGAGAAACATTTCCTTGCCGTTCGCCATGACGATGTTTTCGAGGCGAAGGATCTTCTGCCCGTCGGTGAACTGATAGCCGGTGGCAGTGATCGTGTCCCCGGGTTTCAGCGTGTCTTTCAACCAGCCGTTTGCGGCCATCCGGTTGGTGCTTGGTCCACCTACGTTCCACTTCTGGACGCTGCCGCTCGCATCGCGCACGTCCATGCCGAACATGACATGCGGATTGCCCCAGTTGAACGACGTGACAGTGCCTTTCACCGTGACCTGATGCGAGAAGTCAACGGGCCACGAGTGATGCGCGAACAGCGGGCTGGCCGCTGCCAGCAGTACGACAGCCGCGAGCGCAAGGATTTGCAGCCGAGTCATCACGCCACACCTCCAGCGCCATTCTAGCGGCGGCGCCGGCTGCGCTCAATGCCCCGGGCGTTCGGTGACGGCACCCGACCGCGGGCGCGGCAGTGCGGACTTAGATCCCCCGTGGCGCTCCCCGTCGAGGAGCGCCTCAATGCTGGGGTACGCGTAGATCGTCGGCGCGTGATTCTGCATCAGACCACCAGTGTCCGCGGTGGGCCCGTAGTTACTATGCAGTGCGCGGCCAAGCATGCGCAGCATGGCCATCTGCTGGCCGCGATGATGCGCCGTGTGCGTCAACCGGCGCGTCATGACCCACGCTCTCGAGCGCTGCACGTCGAAGAACGACGTCAGCTCGCCCCACCACTCCGCGCGGGTCGTACGCAGCCGTTCGACACGCCGGCCGCTGTCTTCGGCATACCGAGTGATGAAGGCGATGCGCGTTTCCGGCTCCGGCAGTGGCGGGGCGCCGACATCGATGCCCAGCATCTTCCGAAACCACGTGTCCTCGCTCACGCATTGATGCACCATGTGCTCGCGCACGCTGCGTCCGCGCGCATCGCCCCGCCTCGGACGGACATCAAGGTCCTCGTCGTGGAACTCGCTCCACACGCTGAGGACCTTGATGCGTTCGGTGTTGTAGCTGTCGATCAGGAAGTCGTATGTCACAACGACTTCAAATATTCCACCAAATCCCTTTTCTGCGCAGGCGTCAGATTCAGACCGAACTGTGTGTCGTAATGATCGACGACAGCAGGAAGATCCGCCGCGCCGCCGTCGTGGAAATAGGGCGCGTGGCTCGTCAACGCGCGCAGCGGCGTCGTCCGATAGCCGCCGGTTGCGGATCGCTGCGCGTACACAGGATCCACGCCGACTTCGGTCGCGCTGTGCAGCAGCGGCACCTTAGGGTCCGGTCCGCTGAGGACGTCCGTGAAGTTCGCCCCCTGGTGGCACGTACTACAGCGAGCCTGTCCTTCAAACAATTCTTTCCCGCGCGCGGCGGCGTTCGCACGGAAGGTGCCGTCCGTCGGCGTGGGCGCACGCAGACTCAGTTGATATGCGAGCAGGGCCGGAAGCTTCGGCGTCACTAGATCTGGTTTCTGCGTAATTGACAGCCCGATGCGGGAATCGCTGAAGCTACCGTGGCCGCCCATCTGGGTCACTCCGACATAGGAGTTCCAGTACGAGATCGGACCATCGGCGGTGTACGTTTCAAATCCGACCCCGTTCAAACCGTAGATCGGCGGGATCAGCACCGGCAGCGTCGGGCTGTTCAGCGGAATGATGTTGACGCCGTCGAACGCGTGGTGACGCGCATCGTACTTGCCAGGACCCCACGACCTGAATGCCGTCTTCGTCGCCTCGTCGAGGGCGGGCGACAACGCAGCAATCACTCCGACATTCAAGTCTCTGTTGGGCCACCCGTCGAGGCGCTTGCCGATTCCAGGCGCGAACGAGTTGTCCACTGACGAGTGACACAGCGCGCAAGTCACACCGACCCTCGTCAGCTGTCCGGATGGATTGAATGTTCCCTTTACGCCGACCACCGCGTTCAGGCGGAGCAGGTCGAGCGTGACGTTCGGATCGTTGAGATCCACCGCACCGGCGCGCAGCGCGCTGATCACCGCTGGCGGCAGCGCATCGACATCCACCTTCAGGCCGACGCCAAGTGCGGTGGCGGGGCTGATCGTGGGGATGACCTCGTGCATACGCAACACGTCGGTCCAGAGCTGCTCATCTCCGAAGGTGTCGTATCGAAAAATCGCCTGACCATCGTCATTGTTACGCGCAACCGCGCGTCCGGACGCAGAAGCGCTCAGCACGAGCGCCGCCACGAGGAGGTATACCAGTGATCCAGCACCGATCAGTCGCATTGCCCGCATCGCTCCTTTCCTCTACACACTCTTCAGAGTGCGCAGCGCTGGAAAGGTGACACACGGCTCAGCTGACTAGGGTCAAGGCAGGATCGTTGCCTGCTGCACGTAATCGAGATTCGGAAACTCTCGTGTCAGATACGCGTTCCCGTCCGAGTCGATCAGCGGCTGCTCGGGACGCTCCTCGTATCCGGAATAGAGATTGTCGACGACCTCGATGCCGCTGGTGACTTCGCCGAACGGCGCGAAGCCGAGGCGGTCGTAGGGGCTGTTGTCCCGCAGATTGATGAACAGCTGCGTCGTGCGCGTGTTGGGGCCGCGCGTTGCAAACGAGATCGTGCCGCGCGTGTTTCCATGACGGACTGGATCGTCCGGAATCTCCGCGTCGCGCCATGCAGCCTGCACCCCGGGATCACCGTGCATCCCGAATTGCGCGAGCTGACCGCCGATGACGCGGAAGAATCTGACGTCCTTGAAGAATCCTGCTTTGACGAGATTGTAGAAGCGATCCGCGCCAAGCGGCGCCCAGTCGCGATGCACCGCAACGACAAAGCGGCCCTTGCTGGTATCGAAGCCGACGGAAAACATCGCCGGCGCCTGCTCGGTAAGCGCCGCCGGATTGCGCAGAGGACCGGCCTCCTGCGCGCAGGCCGCGGCAGCGATGAAGAAGAAGACGACAATCGTCGTGCGCATGTTGCTATTTTACGAGCGCCGATCGGTGCGCGGACGCTTCCGACGCTCGCGTGGACCTCGCCGGCGATCACCAAGGCCTGTTGGCGAAGGTACCGCCGCCTGTGCGGACGCAATGCTGCGCAACGCGGTCAGGATCGCCGCCGCGTCGCCTGGAACAATCGTCGTCTTGCCGTCGGCCAGCAGCGCAGCTTCGCGGCGGTCGTCGTCGGAGTCCGCCAGAACAATAACGTGAGCCGCACCGGTGTGGAAGCGTGGCAAGGCGGTAACGTCGGCGACGAACACCTTCCCGATCGGCCAGCTTTCCATCTCCGCCAAACGGCTGACGGCGACGACGGGAACGCCTTCGCGTATGAGCTGTGAGACGAGCGCTTCCCGCCGCGAGTCGTCGGGATCGACCAGCACCACCGAAATCACCGCATCAACGAACACAAATTGGCAGCGGCGGCATTGCCACTCGATCGCGTACGCCATTGTTCGAACCGCCGCGACGTGCGCGGACGCACACTGCGGACACTGCTGGTTTCGCATTCCCGGTTTTCAACCTCTTTGTGTGTGGGTCGCAAGTCCTTGATCAAATCTGATGCCGACGTAATTCGTGTCGCGAATGCGAATGCGGGTAGCAGAACGCTGTTGGGTTGTCATCAACACGCCACATCGACGAGCGGCGCGAGTACGCCTGATCAGTGTTAGCTTCAACGTTGGGGGGTCTTCTGACGTCAAAAGCGTTGCTGTTCGCCGCGGCCGTGGTCGTGCTCGCGGGCGGCTCGATATGGCTGATGAGGCGTGCGCTCGTCGTACAAGTCAACTTGCCGCGCGCCGACGCGATTGTCGTGATGGCGGGTGCGCCGGTGTACTTTGACCGCGTGGCTCAGGCGGGCCGGCTGTTTCTCGACGGTCGCGCGCCGCGAATCCTGCTGACCAACGACGGCGTACGCGGAAGCTGGTCGAGAACGCTGCAGCGCAATCCGTTCTACTACGAGCGGGCAATATTGCGACTGAATCAGGCCGGAGTTCCCTCAACCGCGATCGAAGTAGTTCCGGGCAGGGTCACAGGAACGTTCGAGGAAGCAAATCGCATCTCTGACGTCGTGGAGAACCATGGGTTCAAGTCGGTGATCGTCGTGACCTCGGATTTCCATACGCGGCGCGCGTTCTGGTCGCTGCGTCGAGCGCTCCGGGGCACGGGGGTCGAGGTCGGCGTCGAACCAACCGCTTCGTCGGCCGATTGGTGGCGGACCAGCGGCCTCCAGGCCATGTTGAGCGAATACGGGAAACTGATGTACTACTTGGTGCGCTACCGCTAGCCAACTAACGTGGAATCCGCACACAACTCCGGCACCCGCATCCTGTATGTGGAAGACGACCGTTCCACGCGCGAAGGTTACGTGGCGTATCTCGAAAGTCGCGGCTACGCCGTAACCGCGACCGGAAGCGGTCACGACGCGCTCGCGCTGGTGCGTCAGAACGCGCCCAGCGTCATCGTTCTCGATCTGGGTTTGAAGGATATGGACGGCTGGGAAGTAGCGCGACAGCTCAAAGCCGATCCGGCAACCGCCGGCGTGCCGATCATCGCGTTCACGGGTGCGTCGCTGCCACACGAACGAATCAGCGCGATGCGAGCGGGTTGCGATCGAGTCGTCACCAAGCCTTGCCCACCCGCGGCGCTGGTCGCCGAAATCGGCCGGTGCGTAGCGCAGTCCCGGACGAGGGATGCGCGAAGCGACGATGATTCAGTCCCGCGTGCGCCGATCGGTCCGTGAATAACGGCGTCGATCCGTTGGACCGGTACGTCGCTCCGCGTCTGTGACCGGCCATTCGTGCTTGCAACGACCGCAGAACCAGCTCAAGGCAGCGACGTCCTCCGACACGCTCGCCTGCAGCGTCACCTCGCCCGCTGTGTCGCACTTGTGGCACCGCGAAGGAACTCGGAACCGGAACGGGAATGGGGGCACGTGCGTCCTATCGGCCCGAAGCTCGTCGTCATTGACGTGCCGCGGGGACACACGCGTAACGGATACGCACACAGGACCGTCGTTTATCGCGCGAGCGAAAACGGACGCGTGATCCGTTTGCTCACACGCTAAGAATCAGAATTCAGTTCTTTACTGGAGCCAGACCTCAGGCTCCATGAACAAGAAGACGCGTCTGAGGAACTGTTCGCGATCGAACACAACCTCGCCGTCGCCGTCGTGCGACATGCTCTCCACGGCCGCGGCTCGGAACAACGCATCCGCTTCGTCAACGGCCCACCGCGGCAGTCCGTCATCCTCCGTCGCGAGCAACGACAGCGCGCGGGCACGATGGAACAACGCGAGCGCGCGAAGCGGGTCGTCGTTCGCCTCGTGTGATGCAATGGAGATCTGCATTTTCAAGTTGTAGTCAGGGTCGTCGAGACGGCGCTGCGACCGACAGGCGTCCATGTATTGGCGCAGGTCGGCGGCCGACACGGGGGCGTCGTTGATCTCGTGCAGCAACGGGAGTCGGGTGCGTCTACGGGCCGTCGACCCGCTCGTCCCGCTGAGGTTGGCCTGGCGTGTTTCCATCGCGCTCTGGCTATCGGCACCGGCCGGCCCGAGCATTACGGACTGCCCTAAATGAAAAGGGCGGCGCCCGCTCCTCGCCGGAGAGGCGGCTCGACTTGATGATTCCGACCTGATGGCGGTGGGGATCAGACCGCAGGATCCAGGCGGTCTCCTCCTATTCGTGGCACCTCTCGACACGCGCGAAGCGTGATGTCCTCTGGATCCGGATCGCGGCTACGGCAGTCGCTCGAACGCGACCGTCCTGGCCGGCAGGTTCGGCGTGGCGGTCCGCCGCGCCACCTTCCATGCATCAGAGTGCCGGTCCACGTCGTCGGTCGGGTTGGTCCACCAGTCCAACCCGCTGCGCGCACACGCCGGCAGCGCACAGCCGAGGAGGGACTCCACTTGCTCGAATGTCAAGACGACGGTCGAAGCGTAGCGGCGCTGCAGGTAGGTATAGAGCGCCAGGTATGGGGCAGCAACATCCGGCGTGGCCGGTTCGATCGTGGCAACGGCAGTTCCGCGTCCCGGAACCGGTGCCGCGTTGCGCCACCGCGCCCACGCCCATTCAAACAAGGTCATACGAGCCGTGATCGCATGTCGACGATCATCCATTCGAGCAGAGCCGGGCGCTCATCGTGATCGAGACCAGCGTGCGGATTGACGATCACCACTCGCGCGACCCTCGGTAATCGGCGATCCATTTCTCGCTCATCGAGCCGAGATCTGTCGGGATCACGCCCCTCGCTACTCGTACGGCGCACGTGAGCGCGCAGATAGCGATGACGACGATGACAGACAACAGCATAAGCGGCCGCCATTCGTGTACCGGTGTTGGCGTTGATCCATGCTCGCAGATCGCGCCGTGCGTGTATGTGCGGTTGTGAACACGCGTTCACCGGGAACGGTTGGTCGGTTACCACGCATCGAACGTCGTCCCGTTCGCAATGCTGCTGGGCTGGAACGTCTGCCCGGTGGTGTGCATTCGAGAACATTCAAGTCGAGCAACCATCCGTACACTGCCGGTATGTCCGGTTTGATCGTGAGGTCCTTTAATTAGGATCGCGGACGCGGAGAATGAGGAATGGCATGACTGAGGTGATGATAGACCTTTCGGAAACCGTGTCGGACGCGCGCGGCATGTTTCACGCGCGGGCGATGGCACGTCAACGACGCGACGGCAGCTGGGAGGGGTGGCTCGAGTTCGTTCGTGCGGACGCATCCGTTCGCTACACTACCCCGATCGAAACACATCAGCACGATCGCGTGACGATGGAACGGTGGGCGTCCGGGCTGACCCGCGTCTATGCGGAAGGGGCGCTCGCGCGCGCTCGGATGCCACAGACCGCCATCGCGCCGTCGGAATCGCTGATTGCGCTGCAGGAAATCGCGGACGTGCTGGACGGTCGGATTCCACACCTCGAACGGGACGGAGAAGCGCAGATTGTGGCGGATGCGAAGGAGCTGCGCGCAGCGGTCGTGCTGCGGATCGCGCTCATGCGCAGCGTCGCCGACGTTCACCGGTCCCTATGAAGTTCCTGATTCCACCCGGAATCGCGCCAGCACCGCAGCGCGCGCGCTAGGCGCGTCTCAAGTTGTCGTCCCGGTCAAAAACAGGCAAGGAAGCAGTCCTCGCGAGACTCGGACCTGGCGACTTCTTCGTCGTCCGGCGCAATCCGCCGTCTCCGCGTCGCCGGTCCACGACGCGGTGCGTGACCATGCTGCATGTCCCGTTTTACACCGAGGGCTTCGCGTGGACGGCACGGGATCTTCGCGCGGCTGTGGCCAGGCGCTCAACTTCGCTGGCGCCATGTGCCACCTCGTGCGCGCCGTGCGCGACCGCCGCGGCGATGTCGTCGCGGACTTCCTGACCTCGCCGGGTCAGGTTGTCGACCACGTCGGCGACACGGATGCGAACGTGGCGATAATTCTGCGCCGCTCGTGGGGCGAGCCACATGGCCAGGCCCGCGCCGACGAACGTTCCCGCGAAGAGTCCCAAAACAAACGAATCCGGTCCTGGACGCCGTGTCGTTTCATTCATGGTGTTCGCCTTGGCTCTTGGAAACGAGGGTCAGCTTGTTGACGACGCCGCGCACGCCCTCGGTCTGCTTCGCCACCACAGCTGCCCTGGAGCGGCCGGCCGATGTGAGGACCGTGCCCTTGAGCGTGACGATATGGTCGTTCGTGTCGACGTTGATGTCGCTGTTCTTCAGCGAGTCTTCGTTGACGAAACGCGCGCTCACCCGCGAGGTGATCCATCCGTCTGTCATGATCTCGCCCGTTTTGCTGACGCCATCCTTGGTCTTGTTCGCGACGACTCTTGCACCGTTGACGACGCCGTCCTTGGTTTTCGTGGCGCCTTTCTTGATGCTTTCGCCTGCGCCCTGCGGCGCGGCGGCGCTGCGTGCCGACAGCGCCACTGGCGCCATCGCCAGCACCGCGAGAATCGCGACGACGTTCACCGTATCTTTCATCATGTATCTCCTGATAATTGTGGAGAAAATCAGTCCTGCAGGACGACGTTCAACATCGAGCGATGGATCTGGATGCCGCCGTTCCGCAGGGTCTGTCCCTCGAGGAATCCGTGCTTGCGGAAGCTGTTCATCAGGCGGTCGACGGTTGAGCGAGTCAACCCGCACATATCCGCGAGCATGTTCCGGGAAACGATCGGCAACGCGTGGCGCGGCAACTGGTGCTCGTCGAAGCCTGCGAGCAACAGCAGTGCCTGGGCGAGCCGCGTTTCACTCCGGTTGAAAATCTGGTTGACGATGTCTTCCTCGATGCGTGCGTTCCGGGCCAGCATCTGCGACCGGAACCAGTCGGACAATGCGACGTCGTGATGAAGCCGGCGACGCATTTCCTCCGTCGCAACCTTGATGATGGTGCAGCAGGTCATCGCCTCGGCGCTCGACGTGCGGCGCCGTTGGCCCGCCAGAGCGCCTTCCCCGAACAGCGCACCCGCGTGAAGCTCGCGTACGACGGCGGTCCTGCCTTGCGGAGACACCACCGAGAGCCTGACGCGGCCTCTCTCGATGTACATCACACCCGCGCAGCGATCGCCCTGCGCGAAGATGGTGGCCAACGGCTCGAATCTCGCGCTCGTGGCGGCCACAGCCAGACATTTGAGGAGGATGCCGCCCGCATGCGGTTTCGCTCGCGCGCGCTGGCTGGTCATCGCGCCACCGTTCCATTGGCAAAGAGCCATTCCCATTCTGCCGGCCGCCGCATCGGTGGGGTGACTGCGAGAACAGGCGCGGGAGCTTGGCCATCGAGATACGCGGTAATCCGCGCTTCCAGTTTCTCGGGAAACGCCGGGACGGCGCCCGCGAGCCGGTCGCGGTAGATACGAGCCATGATGTCGCGGAATATCGGCAGGGCCACCCGCGCCCCGGTTTCACCGTTCCCCAGCGACCGGTTGTCGTCGAACCCGACCCGCACGGCGACAGTGATGCCGTTGACGCCATAGGTAGATCCCACAAACAGCGCATCCCGGAATTGATTGGTGGTTCCGGTCTTGCCCATCACGGGAATGGCAAACGTCGGTGAATTGAGCGCATGGGCTGTCCCGCCCGGGATCCGCACGACGCCGCGCAGGCCTTCCTGAATCAGGAGCAGTCCCCGGTCGGAGTGGAGTGCTGGCGCAGGGCGTCCGCGTAGTACCGCATCGGCGGCGAAGCCGCGCACGACCCGGCTGATGATGTACGGTTGCGCGTAGACCGCCGAAGCCATCGTCCGATAGGCGTTGGCCAGTTCCAGCAGGTTCACCTCCGACGCGCCAAGCACCGTAGTGGGGTACCGGTGCAGTGCGGTCGTGATGCCGAGCCCCCGGGCGGTGCGCAGAATCCTGTCGAGGCCGACCTGGCGGCCGATCCACACGGCCGCCGCGTTGCGCGATTCGGCCAGCGCCTGACGGGCCGCGATGGGTCCCTTGAATCGGCCGTCGTAGTTCGCGATCCACTTCGCCTCGTCGATGCGATCCGGAACGCTGATCGGTTCGTCGGCCACGAGCGATTCGAGGTCGAACGCCCCGCTCCGAAACGCGGCGAGATAGACGATCGGCTTCATCGCCGATCCGGGCTGGCGCGCCGATTCGGTGGCGCGGTTGAAATCGCTGTACGCCGCGGAACGTTCGCTGTACCGCGCTCGCCCGCCTGACTCCGCGAGAATCCGCGCGTCGCCATTGCCAAGTACAACAACTGAGCCCTGCGTGACGCCGGCGGCGCGCGGATGACGCGCTTCGTACGCGGCGAGACCTTGCTCGAGTGCGTCGTTGACAATCCGCTGCACCCGCACATCGACAGTCGAATAGACGTCGAGGCGTCCTTGCAGGAGGTCTTCGAGTCCGGTGGCGAACCCCTGCGCACGGAGCTCTGAGAGTACGTGGCCGACCGCCGAGGGGGCATGCGTCACGACGCCGCGACGCGCGGCGACGACGGGTAAGGGCCGGCGGATTGTTCGGGCAAGGGCGTCGCGTGTCAGGAATCCATCCGCCGCCATGAGCGCCAGCGTCTGGTTCCTGCGCCTCAGAACGTTCGCACCATCCGCCCACGTCGGCGCGTAGTCGCGAGGTGATTTCGGAATGCCGGCGAGGAGCGCCGCCATGTCCGCATCCTTTGCCGTCAGGCTCGTGAGCGGCCGGCCGAAGTAATATTGCGCGGCGGTGGCGAAGCCATACTGGCCGTTGCCCATGTAGACGTAGCTCACATAGCGGGCCAGGATCTCTTCCTTCGCGCGCCGCTTCGAGCCGAACCGCCGTGTCATCTCGCTCTCAATCCAGAGCGACAGCCGCATCTCCTCGGCCTTGCGCGCGATCATGTTCGCGTTGCGTGCGCCCAGCACAAACGACAACGATCGAGGCAGCCAACCGAGACCCTGGAGCCGAGAGCTGTTTTCGCCCGACGTCACGACCTTGAGGAAGTAACCGCGCACGAGCTGCTGCGTGATCGTCGATCCTCCCTGCGGAAAGATGGCGGGTGCGTCGGCTTCGACGGCCGGACCTCTGCCCGCGATCCGCGCCAGCAGCGTCGCCGTTCTGACCCGACGGAGCACGCGCGGAATCGTCGAGTAATCCACCCCGTTGTGGGTGAAGAAGTGTTTGTCCTCGGTCGCGACGATCGCTTCGCGCACGACCGGGGGAATGTCTGCAAACGCGGTGATCGACCGGTGCTCGCGGGCGAGCTCGATGAGCGGGGTGTCGTTGGCATCGTAGACGTGACCGATGGCGAGGAACTCAAATCGCTCGAATGGCCCGGGGTCGGGCAGATTCGTCCGATCGCCGTAGACGTGCAGCGCGATCAGCACGAGCGGCACCAACACCACGCCTGCCGAGGCCACGGCGATCCCGACGACCATCCACGTGCCGACAGCATGCCGCCGCAGGAGGCGCCACCCACGGCTCCACCATCGGCTGACGGCACGGGCGATAGGTCGCGGCAGGCGGCCCATTCGCAGATCCAGCAATGGTCGCTCGCGTCAGATCAGGCGACGACCCTGGATCACGCGAATCAGCAACATGACGATCGCGACGACGAGGAGGATGTGGATCAATCCGCCCATCGCGGTGGAGGTCACTATGCCGAGGAACCACAGGACGAGCAGCACGATCGCAACGGTTGTCAACATGGGACAACGGTAGACGCCGCAGCAACGGGTGTCTGTTCTCTTGTGCACACGCGCGCGGTGTGCATAACGGCACAGACCCGACTCGCGGCGACGGCTACGATGTCCGCACATGATTTCGCTGCGATAGGTCCCGCCAGCTCCTCTCGTTCTCGCAGCCCGTTCCCTTCACCAGTCAGGAGTCGTGATGTCCATTCGAAAACAGAGTACGTGTGTCAACCGCGCGGTCGTGGCCTTTCTGGCTCTCGCCGTACTCTTCATTGGTTCCACCACTGCATCCGCGCAGTTCGCAAGCAAGAAGACGACGGTGACCTTCGCCGACCCCGTGGAGATTCCGGGTGTCAACGCCCAGGTGCTGCCAGCGGGCGTCTACGTCTTCAGGCTGCTCGACTCGTTGTCCGACCGTCACATCGTGCAGGTGTTCAACAAGGACGAGTCGCACATCTACGCGACAATCCTCGCGATCCCCAACTACCGCCTTCGCGCCACCGACAAGACGGTGATGACGTTCGCCGAGCACGCCGCCGGCGAGCCGCAGGCGATCCGCGCGTGGTTCTATCCGGGCGACAACTGGGGCCAGGAGTTCGTCTATCCGAAAAAGCGTGCGCTGCAGCTGGCGAAAGCGACCAACCTCCCGGTTCTCTATATCCCTGACGAGCTCGCGCCGGATCTCGTAGCGCCGGTTCGCACGGCGGACGATGCGCCGGTCGTGGCGCTCAAGAACGTGCCCCTGCGCGCGGTCCGGCCGAGCGGCGAGGAGGTCGAGATCGCCGCGGTAGTCGAAGCGCCGCCACAGCAGGTCGCACGGCTTCCGAAGACCGCCAGCATGATGCCGGCGTTGTTCCTCATGGGTCTCCTTATCGTGGCCGGCGGGTTCGCACTCAGAACGTCGTGCGTCCGCTCCTAGCGTTCACGCTCTTCAGCCTGAGCCTGGTGCTGGATGGTCCCACGCTCGTCTCGGCTCAACAGGGCCGGGACGAGCCGCAACTCGGGGTCGCGGTGGACGTCGATCTCGTGGTGTTCAACGTCACCGTCACGGACCGCAGGGGACGCTCGGTGACGGGACTCCAGGGCAGCGACTTTCAGATCGACGAGGAAGGGCGCGCGCAGGACGTCGCTCTGTTCGACGCGACGGACGTGCCGGCCAGCGTCGGGCTGATCGTCGACAACAGCGGCAGCATGGCCGACAAGCGCGCCGAGGTCATCGGCGCCGCGCTGGCGTTCGTCGCTGCCAGCAATCCCCGCGACGAGATGTTCGTCATCAACTTCAACGAGCACGCCTACATGGGTCTGCCCGTGCCTTTCACAAGCGACGCGCGCCAGATTCATGAGGCCCTTTTGCGACGGCCGCCGATTGGCCTCACGGCCCTCTACGACGCGCTGGCGCTCGGCATCGATCATTTAAAGGCAGGCACGCGGGACCGGAAGGTCCTCGTCGTGCTGAGCGATGGCGGCGACAACGCCAGCCGCCGGCCACTGGACGAGGTGCTGCTGAGCGCGCGGCAATCGAACGCGACGATCTACACCATCGGCATCTATGACGAAAGCGATCGGGACCAGGATCCGCACACGCTGCGGAAGATCGCTGATCTCAGCGGCGGACGTGCGTACTTTCCCCGCGCGCTCGATGACCTGAAGCGCGTTTCGAAAGGTCAGGATCACCGCGGGCCGCAACGCGAAGCGCGACCTCCGCGTGGCCGCGCGCGACGGCTACTTCGCGCCGACTGGGGGGCCACGATGAATACGCTTCGACGGGTGTTGATGACTCTCGGTGTTGCGGCCGTGGCGTACGCCGGCGGCGCCCTCGCGTACGGAGGCATGAGCCAGCGGTACGCGTCGTGGAAGTTCGATCAGGAGGTGGCCGTCGCTGCGGCAATCGAGCAGATCGCGGCGGCCGACGTGTCCCTGGTTGACGTGCATGAGGGCGATCGCGTCGGCAGGCTCGAGATTCCGCGGCTCGGTCTGTCGGTAATCGTCTTTCAGGGGATCGAGGAGAGTGTACTTGTCGCCGGCGCCGGGCATGTGCCCGGCACGCCGCCGCCCGGCGGCGACGGCAACGTCGTCATCGCAGCCCACCGTGACACCTATTTCCGAACGTTGGCGGGGATCCTGCCAGGCGACCGCATCCGCGTCGTCACCGTCCGGGGAATCTTCGAATACGTGGTCGGCTCGTCCGAGACCGTGGATCCTGACGAGACGCGGGTCATGGAATCGCGAGACCGCGACGAGCTGACGCTCATCACCTGCTATCCGTTTTATTTCGTCGGCAGCGCGCCAAAACGATTCATCGTGCACGCGTCTGCGGTTGAGATGTTCAATTCCGGACAGACCGGGCGGCGCGATGAGCCTACATTCTCATACTGACGGATGACGCCCCATGCAGCAACAGAAGACCGATCTCGCCGTTCTCGCTAATCCCGCTTTCCGACACAGCCTGGCGAAGAGTCCCACCGGCATTCGGGGCCTCGACGAGATCACACTCGGCGGGCTGCCGCACGGGCGGCCGACGCTTGTCTGCGGTGGACCGGGATCCGGCAAGACGCTGCTCGGGCTCACATTTCTCGTGAACGGCGCGCTGCATTTCGGCGAGCCTGGCGTCCTCATGACCTTCGAGGAGAACGCCGACGAAGTGGCCAGCGACGTCGCCTCTCTCGGGTTCGACCTTCCTGATCTGGTTAGTACGCAGAAGCTCGCCGTCGACTACGTGCGCATCGAGCGCAGCGAGATCGAGGAAACGGGAGAATACGACCTCGAAGGCCTGTTCGTCCGCCTCGACTACGCGATTCGGTCGGTGAGTGCCAGGCGCGTGGTCCTCGACACAATCGAGTCGCTGTTTGCCGGTCTTAAGGACGACGGGGTCCTCCGAGCAGAACTGCGGCGGCTGTTCCGGTGGCTGAAAGACAAGGGCGTCACGACCGTGATCACCGGCGAACGTGGCGACGGCCAGTTGACCAAGCAGGGCCTCGAGGAGTACGTGTCGGATGCCGTCATCCTGCTCGACCACCGCGTCCTCGACCAGGTCTCGACGCGCCGGTTGCGCGTCGTCAAGTACCGGGGGTCCTACCACGGGACCAACGAGTATCCCTTCCTCATCGACGAGACGGGCATCAGCGTGCTTCCCGTATCTTCGATGGCGCTGGCGCACGACGCCCCGCTCGATCGCATTTCCGCCGGCATTCCGCGTCTCGACGGGATGCTCGGCGGCAAGGGCTTCTATCGCGGCAGCACCGTCCTCGTCTCCGGCGCCGCCGGGACTGGCAAGACGAGCCTGGCGGCCCACTTTCTCGACGCTTCGTGCCGTCGGGGGGAGCGCTGCCTTTATTTTCTCTTCGAAGAGTCGCCGCAGCAGCTGCTCCGCAACATGCGCTCGATCGGCATTGATCTCCAACCCTGGGTTGAAGCGGGCCTGCTCCAGTTCCACGCGGATCGCCCCTCGCGCTATGGACTCGAGACCCATCTCTCGACGATGCACCAGCTGGTCGCGGACTTCAAGCCGACGGTGGCGGTCCTCGATCCAGTTACCAACCTCATGACAGTCGGGACGTTCGCGGACGTACAGGCGATGCTCACTCGCATGATCGATCATCTCAAGACCGAGAACATCACCGCCGTTCTGACGAGTCTCACCCCGGGACGCACCGAAGTCGAGCGCACGGAGGCCTCTATTTCCTCCCTCATGGACACGTGGATTGTCCTGGCGAATGACGACCTCGGCGGGCACCATCGGCGCGGGCTGTACGTGCTGAAGTCCCGGGGCATGGCGCACTCCAACGAGCTCCGCGAGTTCGCGCTGACCGATCACGGGCTCGACATTGCCGCGAACGGAGGGTCTTCCGGCACACCGCCAAGCCATGGACACGCCACCGCCGAAGGACATGATCGCCATGCAGCTCTCTGAGAACGCCGGCGCCGCGCCAGCCTCCGCAGCCAAGGCCTATCGGCTCCGGCTCTACGTCGCGGGCAAGACGCCGAAGTCGATCCTTGCCTTCACCAACCTGAAGCAGATCTGCGAGGAGCACCTGCAGGGCCGCTACGAGATCGAGATCATCGACTTGCTCGAAAATCCACAGCTCGCCCAAGGCGATCAGATCCTGGCGCTCCCGACCCTTGTGCGACGGCTGCCCGAACCGATCAAGAAGATCATCGGCGACTTGTCGAACAAGGAGCGCGTCCTCGTCGGGCTCGATCTGCGGGAACGTAGGTAGACGGATGGACGAGCGAGACGCTCAGCGTGACGCGTTCGAACAGGCCGCTATCGAATCCGAGCGGTACGTCCTCCGGCTGTACGTGACCGGCCTGACGCCGCGGTCCGCCCGCGCGGTCAAGAACCTGCAGGCGATTTGCGACGAGTGTCTCGCCGGGCGCTACGACCTGGAAGTCATCGACATCTACCAGCAGCCGGTGCTGACCAGGGGCGAGCAGATCATCGCGGCGCCGACCTTGATCAAGAAACTGCCGCTGCCGATGCGGCGCATCATCGGCGACCTGTCGAATCGGGAGCGCGTGCTGCTCGGATTGGACCTCATCCTGACGCCCGACCAGGCGCACGGAAAGCAGACATGATCACCAGCCACGTAGAGAATCACGAAACGACCGAGTTGCTGCGCACGCGCCTCGCCGAAGCCGACGACATGCTGAGGGCGATCCGCCAAGGCGAGATCGATGCGCTGGTCGTCGAAGGCGCGTCGGGCAACCAGGTCTACACGCTGCACAGCGCCGAGGAGCCGTACCGGAACCTCGTCGAACAAATGCAGGAAGGCGCCGTCGTCTTTACGGAAGCAGGCGACATCCTGTTCGCGAACGCGCGCTTTGCGGAGCTCGTGGGGGAGCCACTCGAGCTGGTGGTGGCGAGCCGCATCGACCGATTCGTGAGCCGATCCGACCGGAACGAGTTTCTGGCGCTGCTCCGATCGGGCAGCGGAAGGCGGCGCTGTAGCCTCATCGGCGCGGAGGGGAACCCGTTCGAAGTGAGTCTGTCTCTGACCACGACCGTGTGGACCAACGGCTGTCGCCTGAACTTGATCGTCACCGACCTGAGCGAACTGCTGGAGGCCAACAGAGGGCGCGTTCGCGCCGAACGTGACAGCCGCACGAAGGACGAATTCCTGGCAATGCTCGGCCACGAGCTGCGCACGCCCCTCAGCGCCATCAGCTCCGCCGTCCACGTCATCGAGGCCACGCACGCCGAAGGGGAGTCCGCGACCCGCGCCCATGAAGTCATCGCGCGGCAGGTCGGCCACGTCAGCCATCTGATCAACGAACTGCTCGACGTCGAGCGCGTCGTCTCCGGAAAGATCCGGTTGCACCGCCAGACGATCAATATGGCAGACGCCGTGCGCAGCGCGGTCGCCACCTTCACGTGCGATCCCAGCCTGAAGCGGACGATCGAGGTGACGACCGAGCCCGCGTGGGTCGATGTCGATGCCATGCGCCTCGAACAGGTGCTGACCAACATCCTCACCAATGCGGTCAAGTACACGCAGCCCGGCGATCGGATTCGCGTGACCCTCCGCGCTGACGGCTGCGATGCCGTCGTCACCGTCGAGGACACCGGTCTGGGTATCTCGGCACGACTGCTGCCGTTCATCTTCGACCAGTACGTGCAGGCGGATCGGACACTCGATCACGCGCGGGGAGGGCTCGGCATTGGATTGACGCTCGTTCGCCGTCTCGTGGAACTGCACGGGGGCACGGTGATAGCTGCGAGTGCGGGAGAAGGACGCGGGAGTACGTTTACTGTCCGCCTGGCGCAGGTGTCTCCTTCACGGGATTCCATCGGCGGCGTTCAGGGCTCGCCGGAACGCCGCGCAAGACCCAGGCGCGTCCTGTTGATCGAAGACAACGCCGACGCGCGCGAAATGCTGCGCATGATGCTCGAGCTCGCCGGACACGTGGTCTACGACGCCGCCGACGGTCCACGCGGACTCGCGCTTCTCAACGCCCTGCGTCCCGATGCGGCCATCATCGACATCGGCCTTCCGGGAATGGACGGGTACGAGATTGCGAAACGGATTCGCCAGGAAGCGCACGGCCGCAGCATGCTCCTGCTGGCCCTGAGTGGTTACGAAGCGCCGACCGAGTCGGCGCTCCTACCGGAGACCGGATTCGACCATCACCTGGTGAAGCCCGTCGATCCCGACCAGCTCACGCGCCTGCTCAGCGACGGACCCTAGCGGTGGACCCCGCGACGTGTTCACAACAGTACATATGCGGTCTCGTCAATCGCGATACGCTGCCTTCATGAATACACTGTCGGCTGCGCGAGTATTCCGCTGCCGCGCTGTGGTGCCTGTCTGGTTCGTGCTCGTTGGCACCTTGGCCGCCTGGTCGCCGGCACCGACGGTTCCGATCGCGCTTATGGTTCTCGCGCTGACGGTTGGCATCGCGCCAGGTCTACTGGTAGGGTGGCTGCACTGGCACTCCGACCGCGATCTGTCGTAGTCACACAGCCGGGTTAGAGGAACAACTCGATGCCGGCGCATGAGCCGTCAACGCGCCCGTTCAGGACATCGGTGACCGTGACCGCGGATGGCGTGTGGGTCACGATCGTGGACTTCGGCGTCGGTGCGACCCTCACCAGGCTGTTCGACAACGAGCAGGATGCGGGCGCGTATGGGGACAAGTTGGCGGTGTGGCTGGCGACCCGTCCCGCCGAGTGGATTCGCAGCTAACTTCCAACGATTTTTGCGCGACGCGCACGTGGCCTTATACAGCCACGGCCTGCTCGCCGAACTGGTCGTACAGCTCCGCGTAGAATCCGCCTGCGGCCAGCGGTTGTTGTCCTGCCGTTCTCATCAATGCCGCTGCTCCTGCGAACCGCCGCGAAGCCGCGCGCGAGCGCCGCGCGACCCACGCAGGCCGAGAGACAGAACCATTTGCGCCGGTCTTGCCTCCAATGCGGCAGTGCTGACTACTGTGTGGAGGGACCTCCTGCTTTTTGACCGCGAACCCACGCCGCAATGATCTTCCAGTCCGGATCGTCCTGGGATCTAAATTGCCTCCCTCCCTGGTGGGTGTCGGCGAGGCCGCCCGCCTCCGGCGCCAGCGGCATGAGCAGCAACAGGCTTTGCAGCGGATTACCGGGAGTCACCAGCTTTGAGACAGTTTGAAAGTTGGCGCGAGACTGCTCCTCGGTCCACGTGCTCGTCCCGGACGGCATCCGCTCGAGGCTGAGGGGTCCGCCGCCGTGACGGCTCACCTCATGGCAAACGTAGCAGCGGGCGTGGTCTGGCCAGCGCTTTTTTGCAAAGATAGGTTCGACCTGCGTCTTGAAAAACTCATAATCGAGAGACGGCCGCGACGGAGAAGGCCCCTGCGCCGCGAATGGTGTAGGCGCGTAGAGCGCGACCGCCGACGCTGCTAGAACGCTGGCGAGAATTCGCTTCGGACGCACATTAAAAACCATAATCTCTCCAACAACTGAGTGCTTAGGGCAATGCCAACGTGCTGATCCGGTCTGGCATCTCGCCAACCGGGATGCGAGCCAGCTCTTTCATCTTCTGTACATCGATGGCCGTCACCGTCTTCACCCCACAGCTGGAAACGTAAACAGTCTTGCTGTCAGGAGTAAATGTGATCCAAGCCGGGTTTCCCGACCTGCTTGGCTTCCCCGGCACGACTTGTTCCGGCAACGAGACGTGTCCCAGGAGTTTGATATCAGGCAGCGAGTAGGCGAAAACAGAATTGGACGGTCTGCTGTTGACCCACAGGGTCTTCTGGTCCGGGGAGATACCGATGCCGTGGGCGTTGCTTTCGCACCCCCTGCCGCCGCCGAATCCTGTCGGCTCCTCAGGCGCCTTGATTCTGGCCACCTCCGCGCGCTTGGCAAAATCCACCACCGAGAAGGCATTCAACGCGCCGAGGTTTACGAAGATCCGGCGACCCGAGCCGTCGGGGTTATTCTCAATCGCTATCGGATTTACTCCGGTGTCGTACTGAACCTCCCAGGCGGCTTCCATCTTTTGGAGATCAAAGACGACGACAAAACGTCCGCCAGGTGCGCCGGCGGCGACATACTTGCCATCCGCCGTCACCGCGAGATCGTGCAGTCCTCTTCGTACCGGAATGCTCTTCACCTTCTCGAGGGTGGTGGCGTTGATGACATCCAGGGCGCCTGTATCCTCCGCCTTCGTGCCCGTATTTCGGATACAGACCAAGATCAGCTTTCCATCCTTCGTTGTTTGAGCTTCATTGGCCCAACCGCTCAGCGGGACCCTTTTGACGATTTTCTCGGTCTTCCGATCCATGACGATGAGGAAGTTACTTTCGGGGTCGGTCCTACTGAAGATATAGAGCAGGCGGCCGTCTGGAGAGAATCGAACCACCTCGGGTGATTCGATGTTGCCGATCGTATGCACGACCTTGTTCGTCGCAGCGTCGATGACATCGATAGTGGTTCCACCTCTGTTCGTGACATAAATCAGCGCCGTACCTGCCGCAAATGCTGCGCATGTCATCGCCACGGCTAACGTCACGCTCAGCCCGAGTAAAAGCAGCTTCGGTTGTCGTCGCATTTTCCCTCCCACCGATCTGATCGGGATTTCCGACTTCACCGCCAAACCTCGGCGCATCTTACTGCTGCAACTCAGATCTCGGACGAATTTTTATCGTCAGTCGGACGATCGCCCAGCGCCACCGAGAGCAACGTGGCGCGGCGGTCCAGTCGACAGCACCATACGGGCGCGAAATTCGACTGAATCACAGATCATTTGCCGTCGGGTAGCACCCTCTCTCGTCCGCGCCACTCAATGCCGCCGTCCGGTAGCACCGTTCGGACCGGCCCGAGCCGCGATAGGCGTCAGGGGTGTTTCGGAGATGAAGGTCCCGGCTTGGACCTTAATCGTGTTGCCGACCTTCACGAGCGAGCGGATGCGCACGCAACCGAACAGCCGGAGCTTGGCGCAGAGCCCCCCGACATTTTCAAGTGAACCGACATTGAGCGTTTCAAATTCGACTCTGGAGGCGAGTCTGAAGTCGCGGGCGAGCCTCTCGTTCCTGTAGACGATCCCGTCGCGGTCGTACAAGACGACCAGCTTGCCGCGGCCGGCCAGGAGCGCAGTCATTTCGAAGTCCTGTCCCTTCTTGTCCTGTCCCCGAATCACGGTCACGAGGTCCAGCTCGAAGGCCGCGTCAACGGCGCGAAGGGCTTCTCCCGAGAAATAGAAGGTGCACGGCTCGCGGAAGACGCTGCTGGTGAGGACGTCAACACTGCCCCAGCCCGCCGCCGCCGCGCGCGCGAAGATGCCGAGGGCTGTCTCCTCGGATAGCTCCCGGACGCTAACTTGGGCGAGCTCGGGGGCGACCTCGGCAACCCAAGCCTTCACCTCCGGCCTCACCTCTGGGAGGTTCTCGCACATGCGGTCGGGGAACACCGAAGCCTCGAGCGCGACCAAAAAAAGCGCTGTGATAATCATCGTCGGACCATGGTGAATCAGTTGTTCATCACGATCTCATGCTGTGTTCCCCGCAAGGCGGATGCCGCGTGTGCGGGCAGTAAGCGCGCAGACGACGCCAAGTCGTCACCGCATTCCGTAAATGAGTAGCGAAACTCAAGACGCGAAGGGCAGATCCGCTCGACGAGGCGATGAGCTATCAACGACTGCTCGATAAGGTCGAACGGTCGACGAGCGGCGGCGCCGAAGGGCTCGACCACTGTTTCCGTCCGCTGTTTGGAAAGGAGGATCGGCGGCGGGATCAGCTCGAACCGCTGGCGAAGCTGAATGCGTGGATCGAAAAATCAGTGCGTCTTGATCCGCAGACCGAGGATGCGAAGGTGCTGCTGCCGCAGCTCACTGACCAAGGCGCGGCTGCGCAGCAGGAGCGAGACGCCGGGGTGCTCGCGATATCAACGCTGGCCAAACCCCACACGAGCGACTTCAAGGAATTTGGCCTGCCCCAGGTGATTCGGACCGACAACGGTGTCCCGTTTGCGTCTGCGCATGCACTCTGCGGCTTCAGCAAGGTGGCCGTGTGGTGGCTGCGACTGGGGATCCAGATCGAACTCGAGGACCTGACCTATCCCTTGACGGCGACGGTCACCCGTTGCGGACGCATCTGCTTCAATCGTCGCAAGATCAATTTGAGTCAGGTCTGCGCCGGCCAGAACGTCGGCGTCACCCAGATCGGCGAGCGCATCTGGCTCGTCACCTTCATGGACTACGACTTGCGATATTTCGACGACGAGACATGTCGCCTCGAACCGATCGACAATCCCTTCGGTCCGAAAGTGTTACCTATGTCCCCGGAATGAACTGTCACCCATGTGTCCGGAATGGACCAAAACAGGTTGGCTCCTCAGGCTGGATTCGAACCAGCAACCCTCCGGTTAACAGCCGAAAAAAGAAGCGCTAGCTGCCGCGTGCGGCTCGTTGCGTGAAGTTGTCGGATCGAACACTCTCCTCCATGAAGATTGGCCGATTTTTGCCTTCGTTCTGTGTCGCGGTGTCCGTCGGTTTGCCGGCACTTGCTGCACCCAAAGGGCAAGAAAAGGGCAACGTATCAACGCATTGCCCAGACTTCGTGATTGCCCGCGGCTTGGCATTCGGTGCCCCGCCGGAGGTCTACACGACATGACTGCCGGCGTCTCCAAGGCGCTCGCGCATGTCATAGGTTTCCAATCGCTTCAGGTCGAACGACGGAGAAACTGTTCAAGGACACCGATGATTCGTCCGGCCGCACGTCCATCCCACAATTCAGGACACTTGCGAGGCGGCGGATGTTCGACGCACTCGCCGAAAGCAGCGAGCACGCGCTGCGGATCCGTGCCGACGACGCGGTTGGTGCCGTCGGTCACGGTGATCGGACGTTCGGTATTTTCGCGAAGTGTCAGACACGGGATGCCGAGTGCGGTCGCCTCCTCCTGCAGGCCTCCGGAGTCCGTGAGCACGATGCGTGCGTGAGACGTGAGGCTGAGAAAATCGACGTAGCCGAGCGGCTGGGTGAGAATCACACCTCGACCATTCGATCGAAATTCGATGTTAGCCAGTCGCGCACGGGTCCGCGGATGAACGGGAAAGACAACCGGCATCGTCACCGCGATCGCGTTCATCACGTCAAGAAGCTGGCGGAGCGTCTTCGGATCGTCGACGTTCGAAGGCCGGTGGAGGGTCACCAGCGCGTAGTCCCGCTCCTGGACGGCGATCCGATCTTGAATTCGATCGAGACTGGCGAGCGGCAGATATTTGAAAACGGTGTCGATCATGACATTTCCGACTAAATGGATCCGATCGCGCGGGATGCCTTCGTCGGTCAGATTCTTATCCGCATCGCGCGACGGCGTGAGAAGGACGTCTGCGAGGCGATCGGTGACGATTCGATTGATCTCCTCGGGCATCGTGCGATCGCGACTTCGGAGGCCGGCTTCGACGTGGGCCACTGGGATCACCAGCTTCGCCGCAACGAGCGTTGCCGCTACCGTCGAATTGACGTCGCCGACGACGACCACGAGGTCCGGCCGGTACTCGACACACGCCTCTTCGAACGCGGCCATGATCCTGCCGGTCTGAACGGCATGACTCGCCGAGCCAACGCCGAGGTCGCGATCGGGCCGCGGAAGATCGAGGTCCCGGAAAAAGCTCCCAGCCATCGACTCGTCGTAGTGCTGGCCGGTATTGATCAAAATCTGACGAGAGCTCTTCCTAGAGTTGAGTCCTTCGATGATCGGCGCAATCTTCATGAAGTTTGGACGCGCGCCGACGACGTGCATGATAGTTTTCATGCAAACGAGCGAACAGCTCGTGGCCATGGACTGAACTTATGCATCCTGTCGTTGAAGCCAAAAAGCGAGTGGCACATGAAACGGTTCCAGAGACGCGAACCCGAGAGCGCCCCGTAGATGTCAGCATAGCGGCAGTGAGACGACGGATCGCGACGCATCAGTTCATGTCGGCGCCGCTGCTTATAGCACATGGATGAAATCGACCGCTCCATCTTGCTTCGCCGTAGCTCGCGAACCGATCGGCGATTTCGCTTTTTGAGGGATTCGAATGACCCGCGGCAACGACGCTGCGGAAACGATGTACGCGCACAGAGCACGCACGCCGCTCCTCGGAAGAATTCACAATGCAGCTCTCCATCGCGCCCACGGCCGTCCCTCATTGTTGGAATGAAGACAAGGAAGTTAACAGAGAGCACTGACGCCACCACGTCAACTGAATCGGATTAGGCCAGCTCACAAATGTCCCGACTCACAAATTTCATTGACATGTAAGGAGGCATCCAGTATGGTGCCGCCTTTTGCAGATAGTTTTGGACCGCTTCACCGCGAGGAGTACCCTGATGTCGGGTACCGAAAGATTGTCCGAGCGTCAACGGCCAGCTACAGCACTCGTCTTGGTCGATTCCTCGTTTGCCCCGGTAAGCTATGACGCAGAGGCGATTCGAATCCTGACCTTCCCACAAGATCCCAATGATATTCAGCTGCTGCCCAAGTACATCGAAGGAAAACTGAGCGCACTTCTAGGATCAGCCCGCTTTTCACAGCAGCCGTCGACGATCGCCTTTCAGTCGGGCAGACGACATTACGCCGCTCAAGTATTCGCTCTGAGCCACCACCGAAAAGCTTCTCCGGCCACCAGGGCCTTCCACGTCGCGTATGCCCTCTTACTCGAGCGCCAGGATCGCAAGTTCGTAGATTTTTCCACGGTGGCCAACCGGTTTCATCTGACGCCGCGCGAGGAAGAGACGTTGCGTTTCCTGATGGATGGAATGACGAGCAAAGAGATTGCTTGTCAGATGGCCATCAGTCCTCATACCGTAAAAGCCTTCCTTCGGCTCGTGATGAGCAAGATGCAAGTCTCCACGCGATCTGCAATTGTAGGGAAAATCCTCTCGATCAGCAGGTAGCTCCGTCTTCGGCTGCATCGTCGGCGTCATCGGCTACGCCATTTGGGCAGTAGAAATGACATCCGCTCGTGGCGATGATATGGGTCCGATGAGCCTGAAACCGAGCGACGAGAGACGGCAACATCCTCGGTACCCCGTTCGCGCCGAAGTGAGAGTCCGCATCACGTCAAGCTTGCTTTCCTCCACGCAGGCTGACCAGTCATTCGATGGACGGATCTATGACATCGGCGTTGGCGGGCTTGGCATCCTGATTCCTGAGGCGGTATCACTCTCAGGCCCTATTCGGTGCGAAATACAACTGGCGGATCTCCCTGTGTCCATTCCCACATTGACTCGCGTACGCTGGATCGGGAGCAGTCCTTCCCGGGTTGGTGCGCGTATCGGTCTTCATTTTTTGCTTTAGTTCCCAAACCGCTAAACCTTCGGGCTACTCCAAACGGCTAGTCCAGCCGCGTAGTGAATTTGAGTTATAGACACGCCGGAAAAACCTCGGTAAACAACGCCTGCATTCTGCGAGGCGCAGGAGGCTCTCGAGTGACTGTCGCGGCCTACTCGACGAGTGCTCCCTGCGATGGTCAGCTGTTGAAACGAAAAACGAAGTCTGTGACTTCTAGGGCGTGAGCTTGTCTCATGGAATTGTCTCAAAGCGCAAAGACGTCAGTTGCCGGTTCGTCGTGGTTTGCCGTACGGGTAAAAACAACACATGAAAAGCGGGTGACATCGCTGCTGGATCATCAGGGGTACGAATGGCTGTTGCCTTTGTACAGATGCAGGCGACGTTGGTCCGATCGGATACGCCAAGTGGAACTGCCGGTGTTCCCTGGATATGTCTTTTGTCGGTTTGTTCCGTGCGCTCGCGTCTCCATATTGAAGACGTCTGGTGTTCTAGGAATAGCCGGGAGCGGTCTCATTCCAACGCCTGTTGACGATCAAGAGATCGCCGCGATCCAGCGAGTCGTCAAGTCACGCTTCAGCATATCGCCGCATCCTTTTCTCCGGGCGGGGCGGCGAGTTCGCATCGAGAGCGGGTCGCTCTGCGGCCTCGAAGGACTTGTTACGGAGGTCCGTCGTGATCGGCTGATTCTTTCCGTTCATCTATTGCAACGGTCCGTCGCCGTGGAAATCGACGAAGCCTGGGTGAGTCCACTGTAAGCCTAGACCATGACACCGAAAGACTTAAGTTCCAACGAGCCCGGAAACGCGCTTCGACCTGTCCGACAGAGCACAGTCGACGACCCGGTTATAAGTTACTCCAGTCGCTATGCCAGTGTCTCAATCGATCAACGCTCGGCCAGTCTAAGCGAATACTGGCGCATTCTTGCCGAGTGTAAGGGTATGTTGTTCTTCGCCATGCTACTTGGGGCGCTGACAGGGATCTTGTTGACAGTGTTGCAGGTACCCGTCTATCGGGCAGACACACTCCTCGAGGTGCAAAATCCAAACGACGACTTTCTTAACATGAGAAGTGTAAGTCCAACGGTGAGCGGGTCGGATATTCAGTCGCCTGAATACATGCGCACTCAAGCCATGGTCTTGCAGAGCAAACCTGTGCTTGAACGCGCAATCAAGCGACTACATCTTGAAAATAGATTACTTGCGTCCGGTAAGACCGCGGCCTGGACGCTCAAGCCATTCGCGCCGCACAAACAGGATCTGACGCTCGCGGAGGAAGGCATTACGGCCTTTCCTGAACCGAACACACGAGTGATTAAGGTGTCGTTCGACGCAACTGAGCCCCGTCTCGCGGCTGATTTCGCGAATTTGGTTGCAGACGAGTTCGTCCAACTGACCTTCGAAACTCGAGAGCAGACCTCCCAAGACACCGTGGACTGGCTGATGCGCCAAATGGCGAGCCTGAAGACCAAACTGGGAACTGCCGAGGAAGAGTTTCAAGGATTTGCGGGCTCCTCCAAGCTGACGATCCTTTCGGAAAACGAGAATGTAGACGACGAACGGCTTCGGGATGTCCAGGTCGCGTTGTCCAAAGCGCAGACCGACACCATCGCAACGCGTTCGAGATATGAACTCGCTCTCCAGGCGCCACGCGAGTCGCTCCCTGAGATCCTGGACGATGCAACTCTAAAAGAGTACCAGCTCGATCTGACGACGCTTCGGCGGCAGTTGGCGGCGCTGATGTCGGAATATACAGCGGGGCATCCGAAAGTGGAGCAGCTGCAAGCGCAGATTACGGTTCTCGAAGCGGCCTTCGAAGACAAACGGAATAACGTCGTCGCTCGCATCAAGAACGACTTCCTTGACGCCCAACGGCGCGAGAGCTTGCTGACAAGCCGTTACAATGCCCAAACAGGGCACATGGCAGAGCAGGCACAGCAGATGGCGCATTATTTGACGCTGAAGCGCGAGGTTGATACCACACGCGCGTTGTACAACTCGATGCTTCAGAAGGTCACCGAAGCCAGCGTAGCTGCCGCGATGCGTACGAGCAACATTCACGTGATCGAGCGAGCGACACCTCCGGAAATCCCCTTCAAGCCAAATCTTCTGTTGAACATGGCATTCGCGATCTTTACTGGACTGTGTCTTGCCATTGCGGTGGTGATTAAGCGCGCTCGATCCGATCGCGGCATTAACGACCCGGGTGACCTAAGCGGACATCTCAACGTACTTGAACTTGGTGTTATCCCAGCAGGCGGCAAGAACTCATACCCGATTCGCCGTTTGCTGAGCAGCAAGCTGCGGCGACGAACCCTCACTCTTGATGGAAACGTCGCCGGGCGGCTCGAACTGACCACCTCGCAGCAGCAGCCTTCTTTAATCGCCGAGTCGTTTCGGTCGACGGTGGCGTCGATTCTGTTTTCGAAGCAGAACGGCCTGTGCCCGCGCCTTATCGCGCTTTCGAGCGCCGGTCCCCAAGAGGGCAAGACGACGGTTGTCAGTAATCTCGGAATCGCGCTCGCGCAGACCAACCAGCGAGTCCTGTTGATCGACGGCGATACCAGGCGGCCCCGCCTTCACGAAATCTTCGGCGGCGATAACAGCGTCGGCTTGTGCGATGTGTTGAGTGGCAAAGCTTCTCCAGCGCTTCGGGAAACCCAGATTCCGAACCTCTTTCTATTACCCAGTGGGCACAGCGATGACAAGAGCCTGCTCTTCAAGCCTGAACTGCCAGCGCTTTTGCACCGCTTGAAGGCCGAGTTCGACATGGTCCTGATCGATACGCCGCCGATGCTTCAGATTCCAGATGCTCGCCTTTTCGGACGTCAAGTTGACGCGGTGATTCTCGTGGTTGCTCAACACACACACCGTCACGCTGTCCAGGCTGCTTCGCAACGCTTGGCCGAAGATGGCACCGTCCTGCTGGGGACGATTTTGAACAATTGGAACCCCAACCACCGGAGCCTCAGATCGCTGGCATATTACTACTACGATAGTTATTCTGAAGAAACCGCTTCATAGTCCTCCAAATTCACGATCTACCGAACTAATTCTTCCAGTAATAGAGCGTAGCGAAAGCCATTCGATGGCGTCGAATTATCGCCGTGGCCAAATAGGGGCGGATCAGTCCACCAGTCGCCTCTACAGATGCAGATCCATTATGGAGAGGTATTACCCGTGCCTCGATCCGGCGCTTCGGGAGCGGATTGCGAACGGGGCGATGTGGAGCATCGTGGGAGCAGGATTGGCCAGCGGGCTTGCAATGGCCGCAAATGTGGCTTGTGCCCGGGTGCTGGGCTCGGCACATTTTGGCGAGCTTGCGATTGTTCTGGGCACCATGAACCTGTTTGTGACGCTCTTCACGTCCGGACTGAGCATGACAGCGTCGAAATACGTCGCCGAAAATCGCGCTACCGATCTCGCACGCGCCGCGACTGTTGTGGGATTGTCCTGGTCGACCTCAATCGTGGTTGGCATCCTGATGATACCGATGATTATCACGCTGTCGCCGTGGCTCAGCCGTGACATGCTCGGGGCGCCGAGATTGGCTCGGGCGTTAAGCCTCGGAGCCGTCGTTGTGTTCTTTGGGGCGCTGAACGGCTCCCAAATTGGCACGCTTAGCGGATTGGAGGCGTTCAAGCAAGTCGCATTCGGCAACCTCGTTCGTGGGATCGGAACAATCGTATTCGTCACGATCGGAGCCGTTCTTGACGGAGTCGTCGGCGCACTATGGGGCTACGTCGGTGTAGGCGCGGTGACAACCATCTACTATCAAACGGCAGCGCACCGCGCGTGCGCGGCGGAAGGAATCGTCCCCTCCTATCGCTTCGACCGAGATGATATCCGCATGCTATGGCGATTCACTTTGCCAGTCCTGTTAACAACGGTCTCCTTTACGCCAGCAGCCTGGTGGAGCAATGTTTTGCTCGCCAAGAGAAGCGGGTACTCAGAAGCCGGCATATTCAACGCAATGGTTCACTGGCAACTATTTATCCTGTTCTTTTCGAATGCGGTATCCAGGATGGGACTGCCGATACTCTCAAACTTGCGCGCGGAACAAGACGCGACCAAGTACAAGCGATATCTGGCGGTTAATTTCGTACTGACGTCGGCTCCAGCTGTGGTCATTGGTATTCTGGTGGCGCTTTTCTCGCCGTTGATTATCAAGCTGTACGGGCCTTCATTCCAGCATGGCGCCTCGGCCCTGTCCCTGATGAGCCTTGCTGCCATCCTTTCCGCAATGAATATCCCTGTCGGCCATGCGATCTGGTCCCTGGAAGCAACAACGGCGGCCGCGCTTCTTGCTTTGCTCAACGGCGCTTCACTCGTGCTCGCCTCGTCTGTGCTGGCGGGACATGGGGCCACGGGCCTTGCAGGCGCTTACGTGATCATGGGCGTCGTGCAAACCGCTGTAAATGTTCCCTTCATGGGTTGGCTTCTTCGCCGAGAGTTCACGGTGACGACGGCGCCTGAGACTTGTGCGATCGCATAAGTATCTGACGCAGAGTCAGGACCCATCCGGGCGCAACATGATCGCGGATCATGTTGTTATCGCCCTGACAGTAGCCGGACTAATCGCTGCGCTCGTCATGCTCGTGCTTTTGCTCGAATCTATCCAGCAACAGACAAAACCGGGCGAACTCTACCCCTCCGATGTCACCAAGCCGGCGCTGTTTTACATTGCGCACGCCATTCAGATTGTGCTGCTGCTGGGCGCGGCTTTCGTTGCTCTCATTTCCACCGATCCTCGAGGAATTGAACCCGGATATTTCTGGCGGTTTGGCTTATTCATGGCAGCCGCCGTTTTGATGACCGCCAGGGGCTATTCGGTTGTGGATTTGTTTTCGACAAGACTGGTCGACAGTACCGGACCCTTTCCATGTCTCATGTCTCTGCTGGTTTTCATTGGAGCTCGGCGAAGATACTGGAACGTTATCGACAGAGCGATCGTGGCTGAGGCTGTATTCCTTTCCGTGATCGCGCTGATCGCGCTAGGGAGCCTCCAAAGCTTCACCCGGGATCGCGTAATAGCCAGTTTAGGAGGCACGCTCAACGCGCTCTACTGGCCGGCGGCCTGGATTGCACTTCGGGATTACGCGCGCGAGTCGGTTAGTCGACATTTGCGCTTTGTTCCTATCCTTCTGTATGGCTTCATGAGTTTCTTCACCGAGACGCGGCTCAATGTCGTAATGTTCATCGCCTGCCTTCTTGTCTACGCCTTCCTCCAATACAAGCGAATGATGCCGCAGATCACTATGTGGATCGTGAGCTTTGGCTTGGTCGTCTGGGCTGGATTATTCACCGCAGTGTTTCTGACGAACACATCCGAATTTCGGACGCTCAGATTTGTCGCCGGTGCGTTTGCCGCCCGGCTCAATGAGGATACGCGGACCGGGCAAGTAAGAAGCTTCTTTAACGTCGTCGAACCATCGGAACTGATGCTGGGCAGAGGCGCGTTGGCAACATGGGATTGGGATCGGCAGGTATGGCGAGGCGGTACCGATATCGGCTATCTCACCCTTTTATTTTATGGAGGACTGCCACTGCTGCTGACCTACATCGCTGCCCACATACGACCCGCTTTCACCGTCTTCTGGACAAGTTCAGATGGCTGCCAACTTGCGGCAGCCGGGATTGTGCTGCTGTGGACTCTCCGTATGTTCTCATCGTCATACCCCGGATTGAGTCTCGATTACTATCCCGTCGTGTTTTGTGTCGGCGTTTGTATCTCCAGGGAATCTGACGGGTCTGGGCGTGAAGTATATCGTCCGCCGCGGGAAATCAAGCATGCGCGTCCTTTGGTTTACTAATGACCCCTTACCCGCCGTACACCGCCTCGCCGGGCGCGAGTGTGCGGCACATGGCGGCACGTGGATGCCGACCCTTCTCCATCACCTCTCGCGGATGCCGCATATCCATGTTGATGTTGCGGCTGCGCACCGCGGCAGCTCTGACGGTCAGGTCGCCGTGGACGGGGTCAACTATTTTGTGATCGGCCAGCCACGGTACCAGTCCTATTTCAGTTGTACGAAGAAAGATCTTGAGAAGTGTCTGGCGATCATTCGCCAGACGGAGCCGGATGTGATCCACATTCATGGCACCGAACGATTCTATGGTCTCATCGCCGCCCGTAAATTGACGCGGACGCCTTGTGTGATTTCGCTCCAGGGTCTTCTTGGACCGTACGTGACCAGCTTTTTCGGCGCGTTAACTGCCCGGGATCTGCGGCGCAGCGAGCGCCTTCTCGACCTTCTAACTCGCCGCAGTTTGTTTTGGATGTATCGAGACTACTGTGCCGGCGCGCGGCGAGAGCGCGAAGTATTGGCGGGCGCGAATGCGCTAATGGGCCGCACTGAATGGGATCGAGCGCATCTGAAAAGCGTCAATCCAAGGGCCAAGTATTACCACGTCGGAGAGATCTTACGCGACGATTTCAGGGCAAAGAGCTGGGACATTGCCGGGTGTCGACGGCACTCGATTCTTTTCACCAACGTCGGCGAGCCACGCCGTGGAATTGAGATTCTGTTGCGGGCGATGCTGTCCATCCGGCGAGATTTCCCTGATGTCCAACTGCGGCTGGCGGGCGAAATCGGCAACCGCCGAGGCTATCATCGCTTCGTGCGGCGGATGATCGCCGAAAGCGGCCTGACGCCGAATGTTGAGTTGCTCGGATATCTGGATGCGCGGGCACTCGTCAGAGAATTATCCGGCGCGCATGTGTTTGCCATCCCATCCTACATAGAGAACAGCCCGAACAGCCTCTGTGAGGCCATGCAAGTCGGTGTGCCGTGTGTCGCGACATATGCAGGAGGAATTCCAAGTCTCATACAGCACCACCACACAGGACTCTTGTATCCCCGCGAGGATGCACCGCTCCTCGCGGAGGCCATCATGAAGATCTTTCGTGATGACGACCTCGCATGTCGGCTCGGTCGATCTGGCAGAGTCGAGGCGCTCGAACGGCACGCACCCGAACGTGTCCTTTCCCAGTTGCTGAACGCGTATCAAGAGGTTGCCGCCAACGGCCGTTTCGTCCGCTTGACGCAGCCGGCCGTTGCAGTTTAGGGAGACTTGAGAGATGAACACGCACTTTAGCGTTTTGGGTGTTCATATCGGTCACGACAGCGGCGTTGCCTTGTTTAAGGACGGAGAACTCATCGCAGATGTTGCCGAAGAGCGCTTTACCCGGATCAAACACTACAGCGGCATCCCATATGCTGCTATGGAGTACTGTCTAAGCGCCGGGGGGATTTCCCCCGACGATCTGGACATCCTAGCCGTATCGTCCAAATACCCGGTACCCAGCCTCAATTATCTTTTCGACCTTCCCGAAGAGCGGCGGGAGAAGAAAACCCTTCGCTCGAGGACGCTCGATGCGTACAGAAGGCATTTTGCCGGTGCGGTGCGGCTTCCCCCGAACAATGTGCAACGGCGCTCTGTTTCAAAACGGACACGTGTCGTCCATGTCGAACACCATCTCGCACACGCTGGAAGTGCGTACTACTCGAGCGGACTCCGTTTGGACGAGAAAAGTCTGATCGTCACCTGTGATGGCATGGGAGACGGCTACTCGATTTGTATCTGGAGGGGCGAGAACGGCACCATAACCCCGCTTCAGAAATACGGCACGAACGGATCCTTGGGATGGTTTTATAGCAACGTTACCGAAGCTCTTGGTTGGATTCACGGAGACGGCGAGGGCAAAACAATGGGTCTCGCTCCGTACGGCGATCCAGATAAGTGCAAGGGTAGCCTGGAGAGCTTCTATCCCAAGTATTCAGGGTGCGACCTCGTTGAGCCGCACGATTTCGGAACGGTTTGTCATTGGGATCAATGTGGAGCGATGCGCTTTCACTTCGACGAATCCAATGACATTCGCAAAATTGCGGAAAAATATGGTCGCGAGAATGTCGCGGCGGCGGCACAGCGGGCTCTTGAGCAACAGCTCGTCTCCTTGATCTCATCGTGGCTGTCCAGAGAGAAGACGGACATCTTATGTGCGGCCGGAGGTGTCTTTCTCAATGTGAAATTGAATCAACGCCTGTGGAATTCGGGCACGATCCGCAAACACTGGACGTATCCCAATTGCGGCGACTCCGGCTTGGCGCATGGGGCGGCGCTGGTCGCCTATTTCCAGGAAACGTCAGCAGAGATGGCGACGTTGGCTGACCTTTATGCGGGACCCACCTACAGTGATGCTGAGATTTGCAAACTCCTTACGCACCGACGCATTTCAGCCGACTACGTTGAAAACATCGAGGATGCTGTGTCGAAGCTTCTCGCCAAAGACAACATCGTAGGCTGGTTCCAAGGCAGGATGGAAAGCGGACCCCGCGCGCTGGGAAACCGATCGATCCTCATGAGCGCGGCCTCTGTGGAACACAAGCAGGTCATCAACTCCAAGGTCAAATATCGGGAAGCGTTTCGGCCCTTCTGCCCGTCGATTCCTCTCGAGTGCGCTCCGCAGTATCTCGCGAATTTCAGGCCAGAGCCGTTCATGATCACGTCCTTCGACGCGACGGCAGTAAAGAAAAGGGCCATTCCGGCAGTTGTGCATGAGGACGGGACGGTACGACCGCAGACGGTAGCGCGTCACGCCAATAAAAGGTACTGGACGCTGCTTCATCGATTCGGAGAGTTGACAGGGGACCCGGTGCTTCTCAATACGTCGATGAACATTATGGGTGAGCCAA
>Ga0310811_10001051_pt1 | contig 35583 bp, 33 predicted proteins | sample YCmetagenome_FD_207642 | JGI IMG/M metagenome (GOLD analysis project Ga0310811, IMG submission 207642) | Soil microbial communities from experimental microcosm in Duke University, North Carolina, United States - YC | ecosystem: Engineered > Artificial ecosystem > Soil microcosm > Unclassified ... | reverse complement strand
GTTGCGGCGAGAATAGTTGATTAAATTAAATGGTTGATTGAGCAGTGGTTTTTTAATAAAAAACTATTAAAAATACCCTATTTATTGGTGGGCAATTTTAAATCAAAGCTGTTTTGTATGGCGTTTTAACGCGCTATCCGCTCATACTGCACAGGCGTTATTCCAATATCATTAACTTAAGGAAAAATGGCGATAATGAACGCGCTCCGTTGACTCACCCCGACGACGCTACGCTGGTCGCCCCTCTCTTTGCTGCGCATAAAGAGGGCATTTAAACCCTCTTTACGAAGTAGAGAGGGTGGTCGAGCGAAGCAACGACCGGGTGAGTCGAGTAGACGACTTGCTTAACTTAATGACATTGGGCGTTATTTACGGGCCGGTATACCTGCCTGCCGGCAGGCAGGCGCTTCTATCGTTAACGCGGTGTTTTGATATATTTTTTTCGGATAAAGTGAGTAACTTTCCGACTTTACAACTCCCGGTAGCTGATCGGGGCCAACTTTATAACCAATGCCTGCATATTCCTCCTTCGAAACCGAATTCCGCGTGCGGCCTGATGATATTGATATGTTTCAGCATGTGCACAACAGCAAATATTTCGACTACGTGCTGGCTGCACGGTACGACCAGATGGAGCGCTGTTACGGCATGCCGATGGAAAAGTTTATGGAACGCGGCTTTGGCTGGGTAGTGCGCACCGCCCATGTCGATTATAAACGCGCCTTAGGCATGGGCGACTATTTTATTGTCAAAACCGCTATCGAAAGTATCGACGACAAAGGCTGCCGGGTGATATTTGCCATCACCAACAAGGCCACCAAAAAAATCTGTTGCGACGGCTGGTTCGATTACACCATGATCGACTTGCAAACCGGTCGCGCTGCTAAAGTGCCGGAGGATATTATCGAGCATTACCTGATTTAATGTGTAAATGTACGGATTTCAGATGTGCAGATGAGGATACGACAAACATTTGCACATCTGCACATTTGAAATCTGCACATTCAAAAGCAGGATTGCACAACCCGCCCACCCCGTCCTGCTTAATTAACTCTTAACTGACAGTGATCTATTCTGTTAGTTTCTTATTATCATTACGGTAAGGCCATTTAAAATGCTACAGCCGTGACGTTTAAAATTTTATTTTTAAGAAAATTTCACCCCACCATGTCATTTCGGCGAACGAAGGGGCCAGACGGCTAAGGGTGAGGAGAAAACTTATGCGCCTTACATTGTCGCCTGTTCGCCTGGTTAGGACTTTTATCTCCCACAATTCTGTGCCAGTCCCTCGTTGAAGATTTTTTCGCTCCCGCAAGCCAGGCACTACCCGCTCAAGAAAACAGTTCTCTTTCGCCCCACCTCACACGTCAGCGCTCGCTCTATCGGAATGACATCTTTATTAATTGAGTTTAATGATGCTTGAAATACTGAATTTCCTTTTCGTGCTTTTTGGCGGCTTCCATGGTATCGAATGTGCCCAGATTCCTGCGTTTATGCGTTTCAGGGTCTACTTTCCTGGAGTAGATGCGGTATTGCCCTGATTTTAATTTCCTGATCATAGCTGGTTAAGTTTATTAGTAGGTTAACAAGTTTGTGGGGCGGTGGTTTTGATCTATCTTCGCTGCTTTTAACCAGCCCATTCAAGCGTCCTCCGCTTGAATGCCGGAACTTTTAAGCGTGGACGCTTACAATTATTATTATTCAAGTGTGGACACTTGAACAGGCGCGTAAAGACAGGCGCATTTGCACATCTGCACATTTGAAATCTGTCCATTATCACACCCTCGTCGGTGCCATTCCATATTGTTTTTTAAAGGCAAATGAAAAATGCGATAGGTCCTCGAAACCAAGATCGAGGTAAATATCTGAGGCGGTTTTGCCTTTTTGTTTGATGAGGTAATGTGCTTCCTGCAACCGGCGCTGCTGCAGCCAGCGGCTGGGTGTATTATGGAACAGCTTTTCAAAATCGCGCTTAAAAGTAGCCAGGCTGCGACCGGTAAGGTAGGCAAAGCGGTTCAGGTCGACATTGAAATGGAAGTTTTTGTTCATAAATGCTTCCAGGTCAATCTTTCCCGGTTCGCTGAAATCGAAGAGTATGTCTTTCAATTCCGGGTTTACTTTCAGCAGCAACATTGCCGCTTCGCGTAATTTCAAACCAAGCAGATCCGCGTCTTCTATACCATTCAGCTGCATGTAAGGCATCAGGGAGTCGAAGTAATTTTTGTATAAGGGGTTTGCTTCCAGTTCCAGCACTGCATCCCCGTTAATATGGTGGTCCGACTTATACCCCGCCTCCATGCCGAAATTCCGCAGGAATGGTTGATCGAAATGAACCGACAGTGACTTGAACTCCCCTCCTTCCGGCGGCATTTTGTTGAATTTGATGAGGTTGTTGCGCCTGCTGAAACGGAAACTCCCCGGCCTAAAGAAATACTCCTTGTTGCCGTCATTCATTGTCATGCTGCCGGCAACCTGGTAACTGAAAACAAACTCGGGTATAAACTGCTCCCCTTCCCGGCTGCGGGTTACGTAGCAGGAATAGGCTATGGCGGGTTTTTTAATTGGTGTTGGCATTGTTCAACTGCAAATATCTATAATAAAATATTGTCATTTCGATGATCATGCGTGGGCCGAGTACAGGAGCGAAGAGAAATCTTCGACGCCAGGATGGTTCGAAAAGATTTCTCCTCGCCCCACCACCCGGCTCGTCGAAATGACAAGTTTTCGTTCTATTTTACCCCTCCCGGCCTCCCCTGATTCCAGGGGAGGAGCTTTTGTTTTAATTCAATTCAAAATTCTCTTCCTAAATTTAGGGAGAAATGTCGGCGTAGCCGACAGAGTAGGTAATTATCTCTGCGACGCAAAAAACGCTTTACCCGCCTCATCTATTTTACCCCTCCCAGCCTCCCCTGATTCCAGGGGAGGAGCTTAATAAAGTAAAACAAAATCAACTCTCTCCCTAAATTTAGGTAGAGATGTCGGCGTAGCCGACAGAGTGGGTAATTATTTCTGCGGAGCGAAAAACGCTTTACCCGCCTCTGTTTCCAGGGGATTTTCAGCGTCATCGGCATTGGTGGAAAGGCTGACCGAAAGCCATTTTTCCATTTCCTGGTCGCGCAGGATATTAGCTTGTTTTATCATCCCAATGGCCTCGCCGCCTAATACCAGGTGTACGGGTGGTTCGGAGCTTTCAACCAGTTGCAGCATCGCTTTTGCAGCTTTATCCGGGTCGCCCATTGGGATAAATTGTTCGCTGGTGAACAACGCTTTACGTGCGCCGACGGTTTGCTCATAGCCTTCCACCTCAGGCGCGAAATTTACCGCAGTAGCCAGCCAATCCGTGCGGAAGCCGCCGGGCTCAACACTGGTTACATATATTCCCAGCGGTTTCACCTCTTTTGCCAATGCCTCGGTAAATCCGCCCAAGCCGAATTTAGCTGCCTGGTATATGGTGAGGCCCGGGTTACCTACCCTGCCGCCTATCGAGCTGATCTGTAATATCCTGCCCGAACGCTGCTTACGCATGTGAGGCAATACGGCGCGGGTGATGGCGATGGGAGCATATAAATTGGTATCGAGCTGGCTCAGTACCTGCTCATCTGTATAACCTTCGGCAGCGCCGATAATGCCGAAACCGGCATTGTTAACCAGTACATCAATGCGCCCGAATTTGCCGATGGTATTTTCAATAGCCGTAACTATTTGCTCGTGGCTGGTCACATCCAGCTTTAAGGGAAGTACCTGGTCCGGGTATTTTTCCGTTAGCTCTTTTAATTGTTCGGGGTTGCGTGCCGTGGCGGCTACCTTGTCGCCGGCGGCCAAAACTGCTTCTGTGAGGCTGCGGCCCAATCCGCGGGAGCTGCCTGTTATAAACCAAATCTTTGTCATGTCTTTTTATGTTTTGTTAAAGCAAAGGTCGGTACAATCCGCAGTCTGCGCTTTGTTGAAAAGTTCAAGTTACTTTGCTAAAAAGTTCAAAACAAAAGCTTTACAGACACATAGTGTACCGGTTTTGATATGTCTTATTCAATATCTCCGCCATTTAAGCAACACTAAGCCTTATAAATCACGACATTATATCACAAATATGGCCATTTTCGGCAGTAAATGGACTATTTTGGCCTGGTTTGGAATTACCTGTATTTTACCATGCAAATACAAATTGCTGGTAATGAACTAATATACAGACCGGTGTTCACCAAACAAGTAAAATTGATGCAAAAATGGCACTTAGTGTATTAATTAATACATTGACGACATGCTATTTATGAAATTTCAACAAAAGAAAGGCACCCGCGCGTGAACACTTGGTGTAATGAGTCGTCGGATATGCGAATGAATGATTATGCAGATGCATATCGATTACTCATCATTTGCATATCTGCACATTTGAAATTTGCAGATCAAATAGCGCCTTCAATCAGTTCGCCGTAAAACTCGCCCACATCCATCCCCATGGCCCGCACCTGTTGCGGCACCAGGCTATTGGCCGACTGCCCAGGCGTTGTATTGATCTCGATAAAGTAAAAATCGTCGGTATTTTCAAGTATGATAAAGTCGATGCGTACCATACCCTTGCAGTTCAGCCGCAGGTAAACCTCGGTTACGATATTGGCTATCTTCTCATTCATTTCAGCGCTCAGGTCGGCGGGTGTGATCTCTTTTGACACACCGGGTGTGTACTTGGCTTCGTAATCAAAAAAGTCTTTGGAACTGATGATCTCGGTAGCGGGCAATACGGTGATATGCCCTTTCAATCGTGCCACACCGATACTGAATTCGCGCCCTTTGATAAATTCCTCTACCAAAATCTGATCGTCCTCCTTAAAGGCCCTTTCAAAAGCATCATGCAGACCGGCAACATTTTGCACCTTGCTCATGCCCACGCTGCTGCCACCGTTATTTGGCTTAATAAACAGTGGAAATTTTAAAGATGATACCACATTCGAAGCCTCGTGTATGCCGGTCTTGAATAATTGAATGGAATGCGCGGTATTCAGCCCGTGTATGCCATGTACGATCGCTTTGGTGTAAGCTTTATTCATAGTAATGGCCGATGTGGTGGCATCGCAGGTATTGTAGGGGATGCCAAGCATATCAAAATACCCTTGTAGTTTGCCGTCTTCGCCGGGCGTGCCATGCACGGTTATAAAGGCAAAATCGAATGTTATCTTCTCCCCTTTCAGTGTCAGGCTGAAATCGTTTTTATCTACATCAAACTTTCCGTCTTCCGATTCATGAAACCAGCGGTCGCGGGTGACCAGGATGGTATATACGTTATATTTTGCAGCATCCAGGTTAGCTTTGATATTTTGTGCGCTGTTGATGGAAACTTCATATTCGCCGGTAAATCCTCCGGCAATAAGGGCTATATTTTTGCGTGGCATGTTTTTAATGTCGGTTTGAAATTCCGAAATTAAGTATTAAAGTGACTAAATCCGAAATTGAACATTCGAAATTCGAAATAAATGCCCTATGTTTGATAACTGAATATCTCGCAGATTCAATGAGTAAATTTGGTTCCTACTTAAAAACAAAAAGTTTCCGTAATACCATCCTGTTGGCCATCGGCTCCGTCATCATTGTCGTGATGATCGCCTTTTACAGCCTTAGCTATTATACCCGTCACGGTTCTGGTATCCCGGTTCCAAAAGTAACAGGCATACAGATAAACAAGGCGCTTGATGTACTCAAGGGCCAGGGTTTTGGTGTCAGCATCGACTCCGTTTATGTGCTCGACCAGGCGCCCGGAACGGTTGTTGAACAGGATCCGGATGCAGGTACCAATGTAAAAGAGAACCGCATTATTTATCTGAAGATTGTTAAAAACGTGGCGCCTCCTGTATCCTTGCCGGATATTATGGATGTGTCTTACATATCTGCCGCGGCAACACTTTCTAATTATGGATTGAAGATTGGCGATACCACCTATAAGCCGGATATTGCACGAAACCACGTGTTGGAAGTACTCTTTGGTGGCGAGAAGATAGAAGCCGGAACTAAACTACCCAAAGGTTCAAAAGTGGACCTGGTGCTGGGCGATGGCGCCGGAGCAAGCGAGGTGGAGATACCGGACGTGATGAACCAGGACTTTGATGCGGCAAAATTTGCCATCAAAGGCGCCGGCTTAAACATTGGGCTGATAACCTACCAGGGCACTATCACCGATTCGACCAGCCTGGTAGTGGTTTATCAAACACCGATGAGAACAGATTCGTTGCCTAAAACCGCGCTTGGCACCAAAATAAATCTCACTGTCACCCAGGGGAAAAAGCAATAAATTCAGATCATATCCCGTTGCAAATCAATTTAAAAGTTTAATGGTTATCAATATCATATTATCAAGTAAATGACCGGGGAAAAAACATCGTCAGGTATGACAAAAAAGATCATCATAGCCCTGGTGGTCGTATTAATTTTATCGTTAGGGCTCACAGGTGTTTTCTATTACCTGCGTTATTATGGCCCGAATGTTACCGGTAAACAGGAATACCTGTATATCCATACCGGCGCAACCTATGCCGACGTGTATAAAACCATACAGGATAAGGGAATAGTAAAAGATACTGCTTCCTTTAATGTATCCGCACATAACATGAAATACATTAACCGGGTTAAACCGGGGCGTTATCATTTACATGCAGGCATGGGTAACCGCCGGCTTATTAATATGCTGGCCTCGGGCAGCCAAGAGCCCATACAGCTTTCTTTTCATAACCTGCGACTAAAGGAGGATTTCGCTGGCTTTGTATCCAAAAAGATCGAACCTGATTCAGTTTCCATCCTTCGCCTGCTCGATTCAGATCAATTCCTGCAACAATACGGGTTTACACGCGACAACGTGTACTCGGTATTTATTCCCAACACCTACCAGCTTTACTGGAACACCACGCCCGAGAAGTTTTTCAAGCGCATGTATGCCAATTATGAAAAATTCTGGACGCCCGAACGTAAACAGCAGGCAAAGGAGATCAACCTGACGCCGGTTGAGGTTTCCGTTTTGGCCTCAGTGGTGGATGCTGAAGCGCTGCATGATGATGAAATGCCCACCATTGCCGGTTTATATCTTAACAGGCTAAAAAAAGGCATGAAGCTGGAATCGGACCCGACGGTGATATTTGCGTTGCACGATTTTACCATCAGGCGCGTGCTGAACCGGTATTTATCTTATAATTCGCCATACAATACCTACCTGCATACGGGTTTACCACCGGGGCCTATAATGATGCCATCAGTTAATGCATTGGATGCCGTGCTTAATTACAAAAAGACCGACTACATTTACATGTGTGCCAAGGAGGATTTTTCGGGCTATCATAATTTCGCTACCAACCAGGCCGATCATTTGATCAACGCACGAAAATTTCAACAAGCGCTAAACGAAAGGAACATCAAAAAATAATGTTTGAGCACACTACCAAAGTACGTGTACGTTACGGCGAAACTGACCAAATGGGCTATATGTACTATGGTAACTACGCCGAATTTTACGAAGTCGGCCGTGTGGAAATGTTACGCAGCCTGGGTATGACCTACAGCGGCATGGAAGCATCAGGTATTATGATGCCCGTGCTGGAGATGCATTGCAAGTACCTGAAACCCGCTCTTTACGATGAGGAGATCAGCATTAAAGTGATCATGGCAAAAATGCCGGGCGTGAAAATTCACTTTAAGTATGAGCTGTATAATCCTAATAATGAATTAATTAATATCGGTGAAACCTTATTGGCATTCATCAATATGAAAACCAGTCGCCCTTGCCTTCCCCCGCAGGATTTTATCGACGGACTAAAGCCCTTTTTTCAGTAGATTTGGTTTGAATGAAATGGTTACATCGTTTTTTACGACGGTTTGTGTTTTACCGTTACCTGGTTGAGTGTACCAAGTACATTGAATTTCCGGGATTCAAACCTATCTCACTATACACTGTTGCTGTTTTCTTTTTCGATGAATTGAGCCGTGGAACTGTTGCCAACAAGGCGTCGTCGCTGGCTTATAACTTTATGCTGGCGCTATTCCCGGCAACTATATTCCTGTTCACGCTTATCCCTTACATACCTATTCATCACTTCCAGGATAACCTGCTCAACCTGTTGGAACAAATAATGCCTGGCGATGCCTACGATGCTTTTCAAAATACCATTACGGATATCGTCAAAAATCAGAATGGTAAATTATTTTCGTTCGGTTTCCTTACTACTTTATTTTTTGCCACAAATGGCGTAAACCGCCTTATGCAAGCTTTTAACAAATCATCTTTACAAAATGAAACCCGCAGCTATCTGCGCCGCCGATGGGTTGCTTTGGTGTTAACTGTGGTTATAAGTGTATCGCTGCTGGTGGCTGTGGCCATTATGATAGCAGGGCACAAAATATTGATATTCCTGCAATCGCACATCGCCAGTTCGGCCCATGCCTGGATATTCGTGATAGCGTTGTTAAGATGGCTTATCGTTATACTTATTTTCTTTGTTACTGTTGCTTTGCTTTACCGCTACGGCCCGGCTCATAAACAGCGATGGAAGTTTCTTAGTCCGGGTGCGATAGTTGCAACTGCTCTTGCGGTGCTCACTTCCGTTGGCTTTACCTTTTATATCAATAATTTTTCCTCGTACAACAAGATATATGGCTCTATAGGCACACTTATTGTCGTCATGATCTGGCTCTACCTCAACTCGCTTATCATCCTTATTGGCTACGAGCTGAACGCCAGTATCGAACTCTCCAAACGCAGCATCAAGATCGTCAAACCGAAATTCAACACTTTCCGCACCGGTCATACTGAAAACAAAAGCAGTCATTAGGCTGAAGATGTAAGGAAGTTACAGCACTTGCTACTAATTCCCAGAAAGCGACGTTTTATATGACTTTGGATATTGAAAAGTCCCTGCGAATTGAACGAATAACATCGACAGACAGGATACCATTTGACCTGCTGCTGCTGGCCGACGAAACGATGGAGGCTATTGAGAGATACGTTAATGATTCTGATATCTATGTCGCCAAACAACATAATTCGTGCAATCCGGTTGCCGTATTCGTATTTCAATTGTTAAACCCTGTTGAGCTCGAGATAAAAAATATTGCCGTGGCTGAGAATTTTCAAGGAAACGGTGTAGGAAGCTGGCTAATTAAAAAGATATGGCAAATAGCTATGCAATATGGCAGAGCGATCATTTGGGTCGGTACGCCCGACTGCGCCAGTAGAGAAATCAGTTTCTATGAGAAGAATGGCTTCAAAAAAGCGGGAATGAAAAAGAATTTTTTTATCGATAATTATCCTGACCCGATATTCGACAATGGAGTACAATTGACAGATATGGTTATGCTAAAGATGGAAATCTGATAATCATAACAACTCCGGCTTTCCGTCTTAGCAATACAAGGGCAGGGTAACCTCTATTAATTAACTGTTTTTCAGACAATTACATATTGTTTAAAAAAACTTAATATCATATTTGGCAATTCGGCCCGGTTTTGTACTTTTGCCCCCGGAGAGATGGCAGAGTGGTCGATTGCGGCGGTCTTGAAAACCGTTGACTGTTAAAGGTCCGGGGGTTCGAATCCCTCTCTCTCCGCTAAAATTACCTACCCTGTATTTGCAGGGTATTTCTTTTTGCAGGTAATGAACCCGTTGCCGTGATAATCAAAAAACAGGAAGAAAAAATATCGTACAACGACGTCTCTTTTTTTCTTATTCTTATCCCTCTTATCAATGCGCTTAATTATTACTTGACATATACTGGCATAACGTTCAATACTCACACATTAATAACATTCCTTATCGATACATTTGACGGCTATGCTGCCTGGTGGTGTTTACGGTTAGTGATATTGTACATGGATAAATGCCTGCCGTACGAAAAGGGGCAGTGGAGGCGTATAATAGCGCAGTTATTTTTGACGTCTGCGGCGGGATTAACAGTAATTATTACACTAACCGAGCTGGCAAACCTAATAGCGAAGCATAAGCCTGTCCCGGCAAGCTTTTATCAATTCGACCTATTTATTTTCCTGATCTGGTTCTTCGTCATTAATGGTATTTATATCGCACTTCATTATTACCGGGCTATGCAGCGGTTGGAAAAACTTAGGCAAGAAGAAAAAAAGATCAGGGCGGAAGGTTTTCCAATAAAGGATGGCAGGCAGAATGTACTCCTGGGGTTTGATTTGATAGTCGCTTTTCTTGCGGATGATGATTATACTGCGGTGGTAACAACTAATGGAAACAGGTACTTACTCGACAAATCACTTGATAAAATTGAACGAACACTTCCCTCAGAATTGTTTTTCAGGTTAAATCGGCAATATATTGTTCAACGGAAAATTATCATGGGTTTTGCAAAACTGGAGAACGGGAAGCTCCGGGTTCACCTTTCCGGTTTCGAATATATGCCTGCGCACGTGCAGGTCAGCCGTACAAAGGCTCCAGACTTTAAAAGGTGGCTCGAAATCGAACCATTCGATTAGACATTTGCTGTGTTTCGACCCAAGGCCAATACATTTCAGCGGAAAGTCTGCTACAATTCACCGGAATAGTCAATTCGAGCATTAATAGTAATGCCTTAACGGGATAGTTTTGCCTCAAAAAATATCAAGATGAAAAAAATTTTATTAACTGCGATGGTTATCCTTACTACCGCCATTTTATTGACAGCACAAGACAAAACTACGCCTGTTTGCAATATTGGTATCACCATTAACAATAGTTATTCAAAAGCAGACAGTCTGCAGGCTATTATGAAACGTTACGTGCAAGCAGGGCTACCAGGGGTGGCGATGGCTTTGTGGAACAAAGAGAGTGGCTGGTGGGCTGGCGCGGAAGGTTTTGCCAGTATAGAGCAAAAAAAAGCAATGAAAAATTGCCATCTGCAATACCTGCAGAGCATTTCCAAATTGTACATGGCTGTTGCCGTTATGCAATTGCGTGAACAAGGGAAAATAAGTTTGGATGACGCCATAACCAAATATCTGCCGGAAAAATACGTGCGCGATGTAAGAAATGCTGCTCACATTACGGTGCGCATGCTATTGAACCATACGTCCGGAATAGCGGAATATTCAACTGATCCGGCTTTTGTTTCCTACGTAATGAAACATCCGACACAAAAACTGTCAACCGAATTTGTTTTAGGAACTATCAGGGGCAAACAACCTATGTTTACCCCTGGCACCCGGCATGGTTATTCCAACACCAACTATGAATTACTTGCTGTAATAGGTGATGCGGTCACCGGCAATCACGCGGCTTACATTGCCAAAAACATTTTTGCAAAACTCCGGCTTAACAATACATTTTACCGAAGCGATCCGCATTATCTGCATTACATCAATTTGGTTGACTCGTACTGGGATGTGTTGAATACAGGGCAGCCAGCTAATATTAGTGATATACAACGCGCTAACGTTGCATCCTATATTGGCGATGATGGAATAGTTTGCACGCCGGTTGACGCTGTGGAATTTTTAAAAGGGCTTAACGAAGGAAAACTGGTGTCTGCGGCTTCGTTTAAAGAGATGCAAGAATGGGTAACCGGCGCTGATGGTAAGCCGATCTATGGTTTAGGGCTCGAATTTTTTGAAGCCGGTGGTATACAAGTTTTTGGGCATTCTGGTGGCGGAATTGGAGCCGGATGTATATTATTATATGTTCCCGTCGCCAAAACTTACGTATTTATTTCAACTAATCTTGGAACACTGTTCGCAGGCGATCTCCCTGCAAAAGCCGATCAGCTTAAGAATGAGTTATTATTAACCATATTACGATGATCGTTATTGAAAAGCAAGAAAGACCTTCAGCTAATGCAGGTCCTTCTTGTTTATGCTTTAGCAGACCTTTTTGGACGTTTTTAAGCGCCAACTGTGCCGGTTTTAACTTCCCCGCCGCGTTTGTAGTTGGCCATTATCAAGCCAGTTGGTGTGGAATGGCTTTCAACCAGTTCAAAGGCTGCCGGCATTGCATCGTCACCAAACAATTTTTTACCACGACCCAAAATTACCGGATGGATGTTTAACCAAAATTCGTCCACCAGGTCATGTTTTAATAACAACTGTACCAGCTTACTGCTACCCCATATCTTGATGTCGCCACCGTCTGAGTTTTTAAGTTTTTCGATTTCTGCAACGCTTGTAAGGAACACTACATTTTGCCAATCTGACTTTTTTATAGTATTAGAGAAAGCATATTTTGTGACCTCGTTAACGCCAGGCCAATAATCAGCGTGCTGCGGCCAGTAGCCGGCAAAAATTTCAAATGTTTTTCTGCCCAGCAACAGATCTGCCCGTTCCATCTGTTTTTGCATTACTTTACCGGAAACTTCGTCACTATAAGGTGCGCTCCAGCCTCCGTATTTGAAACCGTCCGACGGATCTTCTTCAGGGCCACCCGGAGCCTGTACTACACCGTCTAATGTTATAAACAATAAAACAATTATTTTTCTCATAATAATTCGCTTTCCTTATTTTTTACTGATCTACATATCGATGTAAATCTCGCGAATAATTGCAATAGCGCTTACGGTGTATATGCGACAAAGCAAGGGTTACTTTGCGACTGATTTCAAGGAACGAGTTTGCGCTTTAATTTGCACAAATTTTCAAAGCGAGCCCCAACTTGTTAATTTAAAAATACGTTATTACCCTAATTTCAATCTTTAAGGGATGCCGGGCTTTACTGTATGACATGGCAGCCCGCCACAACGTTGAGAACCACTTTTTCTTCCGTTATATCTGTCCGTTTTTAACTTGGGTCAAATTCCACAATCCATTCAATGCCATACTTGTCTCTAAACATGCCGGCGTATGTACCCCAGGGGCTGTCACCAATCGGGCCTTCTACTTCCCCGCCTGCCGACAGGCCGTTAAATATATTGCCTGCTTCTTCACGGCTTTCGGCATTCACGTATATTTTAGACCGGTTCTCGTTTTCGCTTACCCGCCCCAAAAATCCGGGAACGTCGTTGGCTATTAACACATTGTTTTTGCCAAGCGGCAAGCCGATGTACATTATTTTGCTTGCGTCTTTTTCGTCGACAGGGATCTCAGCGCTCGCTATGTCCTTAAAACGAATGATCTTTGTGAATTCGCCGCCAAAAACCGACTTGTAAAAAGTGAAGGCTTCTTCGGCATTGCCGTTGAAGTTGATCCAGGGATTAATTGCTCTCATGATTTTTATTATTTTATGGTTATTTTGTACCTACGGTTTTCAGTATGCTTATATGAATACGGTTGGAATTTATTTTTTAAGATAAAGTAGCTAACAGATCTTCCAGATTTTTTAATGTCATGGTAAAACCTATCTTGAAGCCTTCTAATAATTTTTCCATTCGCTCAAACGATTCGTTATAAATGGTTATATTCACTTTGGTTATGCCGTTTTGTTCGCTAAAATTGTGATCCCATTCCGATCCCGGCAGTTCGCGGTTTTCATCTTTATCTGAAAACGCATTGTACATCTTAAAATTCGTTTCCGGTGTAATGGAAGTATATTCCTGGACCGCCCAGCGCTCTTGCCCGTCGGGACTTATCATCGCATAAAACCGACGCCCCCCTACCTTAAAATCCATATACTTTGTTTTGGCGCGCATTGGTGCAGGCGCTCCCCATTGATCCAGTAGTTCGGCTTTGGTAAAGGCATCCCATACTAAAGATTGCCCGGCGTTAAACTCCCTGGTTATATAAACCGTCTTCGCGGTTTTGTCAACATTAAAATCGAATAGCAAATCGTTGTTCATTATTTCTGTTTTTTTATTGTTGTTAATAATTGGTCGAGTTGGTTAAACTGAGTTTCCCAGTTCTGCCTGAATTGTGCTAACCAGCGGTCAAACTCCTGCATTTTTTTTGCATTAAAGTGATAATAAATCTCCCTACCGTTCTGTTCAGGCTTAATAAGTTCGCATTCGTGCAATACTTTAATATGCTTTGATACTGCCTGACGAGTCATATCAAATTTTTCCGCCATTGCATTGGGTGTCAATGCCTGGATAGCGATCAACGTTAAAATAGCCCTGCGTGTTGGATCTGATATGGCCTGAAATATATCTTGTTTCATTGTTAATTGTAAATGCGCAACCTTGAGGTTGCAAATATATATGCAACTTTTGAGTTGCGCAAATTTATTTTCATTTTTTTTGTAGTAAAATGAAGAGAAGCTTAATGGTGATTGTTATTGCCCGCTCGTTCACGTGCACATGTCACTTTTACTGAGCAATAAAAAAGCCCGCCATTGGTTTTTGGTGGGCTGAGCGGAGAGAGAGGGATTCGAACCCCCGGTACCTTTGACAGTACACCTGATTTCGAATCAGGCACATTGAACCGCTCTGACATCTCTCCTGTTAGATTATCGGGTTGCAAAAATAGAAAAATCCCGTTGTTCGCCGAAATAAAAAGAGACGAACAACGGGAAATAAGATCAGGTTCAAATAGCTTAGTGCTTTGTCGGGTCAAACGGCGCCGCATCCTGGCTATCAGGCACACCATCTCCATCTGAATCAAGCTCACCATTACCTGTATAAAGCAACTCATAATCGATAGGCAGGAAAATATTCAGAATTTCATTGCTGAACTCATTAGTCGGCGCCGCCGTTACCGCAATATTGATCTGCTCGGCGCCCAGTCCTGTTTCTGTGGTGATGCTTACGCTCAAAACCGCCGTAAAACCATCAAAGGTGATAAAGGCAGATGCGATATTGGACGAAATTCCGGCCGCACGCGGCAATGTACTTTGCTGGGAACAAACGGTTGCTACGGCGCCGGTACTTCCTAAAAATGCCCTTAATTGCGTTACCTCATTATTAAGCACTTGCGATGCCGAGGCGTTCCCATTATAAAAAATACTGGTATAGCGCCAAATGGCCTTTTGGTCATTCCGGATAAGGTTCACCCCTACCGCGCCTGACGTCCCATCTGTTTGCGGGGTATAACCTGCCGGGTAAATAAAGCTTAACAGTGGGAATTGCGGGTGGCTATAAGTACCGCCAATATTTTTGATAGTAGGTAATCCGCCTAGAATATCTGTACGAGGTATACCATTCATCAGGTCCCAGTAAATAGCCTGAACGCCATTTACCTGCCCGCAAATGTGCGAAGTAGCATTTGCAGCTTGTTTTTGAGGGTCAGTACCTCCTTTTTTGCAGGTATAAAGCCAGCCGCATACACTTAGCAGCAGCATTGAAAGAATAATTCTTCGGAAACTTTTCAGGGTTTTCATATTGTGCACGTTTAAGTATTCTTTGATACTTAATAGCACAAAAACCTAAAATGTCGTCAAGTCCATACATCCAAAAGCAGTCGTTATTTGGCTAGAGGATGTCCTATACTACTGACTACAGACTATTCTATTTATGTTTGCTTACATGGGCTATAACCTCGGCAGCGGAGTTTAAAGGTATGTCAGCGTGCCCTTCGAATGTGTCAAAAGGAATAATGGCTGAAAAATCGATAGATGTATCATCCTGCAACGACTTGATGCTGCATTGAAACTCCTTAAACTCTGTATTCTGATCAAGATCCAGTTCTTCAAAGTCAATGTCGCTAACCAGTAACTGTTGCGATAATTTAAAGGCCGTAGCTTTTAACTTTCCATCGTCCGACAGCCATAATACGATCTTGTAGAAATCCATTGGCACCTGTATGCCTTTATACACGGGGTCGTCGCTTTTAAATATAGGACCGTTGAACACTGATATTTTATTGGTGGAATTAGTTGTTTCAGCTTCCGCGCCTTTTTCAAGTACTATTTTTTCCAGAATACCCCATAGCCCATTTTTCCCGCTTTGGTTGATCTTGGCCACCTGCGGGCAGGCATTGGTGTACATACAGGTAAGGTCAGCATTGCGTTTTGCGTCTTCGGCTGTCGCGCCCCAGTCCGCATCTTCCCTCCTGCTCATGTGACCTCGGTCGAAACCGCTATTTTTATAATAATTGTCACTCAACTGAATATCAAGGCTAAGCCGCTTGTCGCGCAGCCAGGTATCTTTTCTTTCAGCGTTGTCTTTCCTTTTTGCTTTGTCCCCATCAACATTTATCGCACTAACGATCGGCATCATTCGTACCGAGTGAAAAATGGTGCTGTAGTTATAATATCGCAGCACTATGCTATCCGTTCCATTTACCTTGGCGATAAATTTTCGTATGGCGGTTTTTGGCCTCGGAAGTGCTATATGACGGCCGCTGCCCAAAAAACCAGGCTGGTATCCCTTGCAATTTGAAAAATCTGTTGAATCTTCCAACAGTTTTATTTCCAGCAGAAAAGCCTCATCATCCGATAGTGCCGGCGGGGCTACTATAACTTCAGCGGGGGGGACCATTAGGCCCTGGCTAATGGTAATGTTAATATTGCCGTTTCTTTCGACCAATGAAGCCGGAAAAGAAATATTTACATTGTTTGATGTCGTTTCAATATCGCTCATCTCGTTTACTGCTTTGGGTTTTGCATTGGTTTGTTCTTCATTTACGGGAATGGCAACTGTACCGGGCATGGTTTGTAAGCTATCTAATATTTTTTTGTCCGTTATATTATTAAACAGATCTTTAAGTATCACACTCACGCGTATACCCTCATTCGCCTCCCACACTATTTTCGACGTATCTATTTTGCCACCGATCACCGGAATCTCGTTGCCATCTTTATCAATATATCTGCCTGCTTCATTTTTCTTTGCTACTCCCATATGATGCAGCGCGACTACCTGCCATTGGTCGTTAAAAACCGGGCTGCCGCTGCTGCCCGGTGCGGTGTCTGTCTCATACCAAACGGATGTTGATGTGAGTCCCTTAAATAGATTTTCGCGAATAGAAAGCTGCATGTAATCGCCATCCGGATGATGAATTATATTTAGCGCTTCTCCGTCGCCCGCAATTTTACCTAAGGTGGGGTCAAGGAAAATATAGCCTATGTCTTTTATATTTATTTTGCCGGAGATATCCATTGAATTGATGGCAACAAAGCAATAATCCAGGTCTTTATTGGCGTAATAAAACAAATCGCTCCTGAATTTAAACGAAACCGGGTTAGTTGGGTCGCCCGATGTATTCAGTTCATAAAAAAATTGCATTTCGCTGTCTGCTACATCAACTATGGTTTGAAATACATGCCAGTTGGTAAGCACAACATTTTCGGCAACAACAAAGCCGGTGGCATATCCAGTATTCCTGGCGCCCACCTTGATGGCAATGCGGCCAACTTTTCGTTTTGCATTACTGATCAGCTCAACAAAGTTGCTGTATACCGAATCATTTTTACCGATAACGCGCTCAAAAGCAAAATCGAGTGGTTCCGGGCTAACGGTTTCGAGCATTTCCTTTCTCTTTTCAAGATCGCCCTCTGTATCAATTATACTACCTCCAGGTAGCCCTGGCGAAAATTTAATGAAAGTCTCATTGCTCACATCCCCTGCAGCGCCGGCAAGCCCGGGCTCAACGGACGAAGCATAGCGCTCTTCCGACTTTTTCAGTTGATCTACAGATATATACATGGCAAAAAGGTTTATTAAATCTACACAAATGTTATCGTGTATCAGGAGGGTATTTTCACGGTATTTTATTGCCAATAATACGTAAACAGGGACGTGGTTTTACCTAAGGTTGCAGCACTACACGCCACTAAACACTGAGAATCCGCCATCCACGGAAATCATTGCTCCGGTAACAAATGCAGAAGCATCGCTTAACAACCAAACCAATGCCCCTATCAGTTCGTCAGGATGACCGAAACGTTTGAAAGGTGTATTGCGGATAACCGATTCGCCGCGGGGAGTATACCCACCCTCAGGTTTGGTCAATAAATTGCGGTTTTGCTCGGTAAGGAAAAATCCAGGCGCTATGGCGTTCATCCGTATTTTATCGCCATAGCGGTTAGCCAGCTCAACAGCGAACCATTGGTTATAGCAATCCATCGCCGCTTTGCCCATGTTGTAACCCAATACCTTGGTTACCGCCCGCTTGGAGTTCATTGACGAAATGTTGACGATGCTTCCCTTACCGGTTTTGGCAATTTCTTCACCAAATACCTGCGTTGGCAGCAAGGTTCCCCATAAGTTCAGTTCCATTACCTTTTTCATGCCATCAAGATTCATGCTGAAAATATCTTCATCCGGTTGCAAAACGCCTTCCGGCATGTTGCCCCCCGCCCCATTCACAAGCCCGTCTATCCGCCCGAACTGGGCAAGCGCCTTTTCTCTTGCACTTATCAACTGGTTTTTATCCATCGCATCAGCGATCAGCGCAACCGCCTTACCCCCATTTTTATTGATGGCATCGGCTCGTTCATTAGCCACTGCTTCGTTTCGGCCTAAAATACCAACTGTTCCCCCTGCTTCGGCAATGCCTTTTATAAAAGAGTTTCCGAGTATACCTGTACCCCCGGTAACTATAATTACCTTATCTTTTAACGAATAACTATTTTTCATTGGCTTATTTTTATCTAATGTCGGGTATGGTTATCGGGTCCATATCGGTGTAATCCTGGTTCTCACCTGCCATACCCCATATAAACCCATAACTTGCTGTGCCACAACCTGAATGTATGCTCCACGGGGGCGAAACAACGGCTTCATAATTATTAACTGCGATATGCCTGGTCTCATCACCTTGTCCCATATAATGAAATACTTTTTGTCCCTGCGGCAGATCGAAGTAAAAATAAGCCTCCATACGACGGTCATGCGTATGAGGTGGCATTGTGTTCCAAACGCATCCCTCCTGCAGGGTGGTGAGCCCCATCACTAACTGGCAGCTTCGGATACCATCCATGTGGATATACTTATTAATGGTGCGCCGGTTAGCTGTCGATACATCGCCTGCATTTACCCTGGCAGCTTCGTCATGTGTCATCAATGTCGTCGGATAGCCAGTATGAGCCGGTGCTGAAAGCAGATAGAACACCGCTGGCTGCTGGTAGTTCCTGCTCGAAAAGACAATACTTTTTACACCCTTTCCTGCGTAAAGGCAATCGAGTTTATTGACAGTATAAACTTGCCCGTCAACACTGATTTCGCCATCTCCGCCCACGTTGATTATACCTATTTCGCGTCGTTCCAAAAAATATTGCGATCGCAGGTTTGGGTAGTTGCCTAACTCAAGGCTTTTATTCACCGGGTGTGCCGCGCCTATGATCATCCTGTCGTAATGGGTATAAACACAATTGATCTTGTAAGGCTCCGCAAGGTGGTCTATCAAAAACCTCTCGCGTATTTGCTGGGTTTGATACGATCTGAAATCATCAGGATGAACGCTGTGTAATATTTTCAAGGCCGAAAGACTGAATTGATGTTAAGTACACAAACCTTGCAAAAGATTAAATATTTACCAAACAAATAAATTTATATTTTGCAAATTATAGATTTGCTACACCAATTAAACCCACTTAGATGAAAACATTTCGCATTTTCCTTGCCTTGCTACTGGCTGTTGCCTTAAGCAACCTCGTTATGGCACAACATAAAGTTACTACTGAAGATGCCAAAAAATGGGCAGCAAAACGTGCCTGGGCAAAGGGATCGACCCCGAAATTAAGCCCGTCGGTCGATTATATTGAATTTGCAATGCAATATCATGCTAACAAGCGTTACTGGGCCGAAGCCATTGCTTTTTTGAGCGATAAAAAACTGGACACCCTAAAACCAGGGAAATATATCATCGACGGCGACAATGTTTACGCAATGGTAACCGACGCACCTTCAAAGGAATTTGACAAATCGGCCTGGGAATCGCACAAAAATTATATCGACCTGCATTATCTCATTAAAGGGGAAGAAAAAATTGGCGTTGCCCCCGTTGCAACCGCAACAGTTGTAAATCAGTATGATGCCGTCAAAGATGTTGCCAACTACAATGCCGAAGGCAAATATTATATAGCGGGCCCGGGTGAATTTTTTTTATTTTTTCCGGGCGATGCGCATCGTCCTAATATTAAAGTGGACGGCTATGATTCCGTTAAAAAACTGGTTATAAAAATACGATACACAAGCCCGGGCAAGTAGGCTTTTAACTTCCCTATCTAAAATGCACGCCACAAATCATTACATTTGTATTATCTGTATGTTAGCTATTGATTAAAGAATGAAAAAAATCCAGATGTTCAGAAACTTTCTGTGGTTTCCTATCATAAGTATTGCTCTTTTTAATCTGACTTTCAAAATCCAGGATAAAAACTACCACGTTCCACAGCTGCATTATATCATTTTAGGGGTCCTAATACTCCTGTTTTTTGCCACTTTCCTGTTCAAAAAGTCATCGTAAGCATTTTTTTTCTTCGTTAAGTAACATTTTACACCTGCCTAATTCATTGATAGTTATGCAATTAGCATTGTAAAAACACATAGAAAATTCCTTAAATCTCTAAACCAAAAAAGCCAAATTTCGTAAAAAAAGCCACTATTGATTAATTCTACCTCTTGATTTGAGCTATATGTTGCCGAGGTTTATAACATTCACTGCAGTATTTTTGCTGGCTATACAATGCCATGCCATAAATTATTATTTATCGGCAAGCACCGGTAATGATACCTATACCTACCTGCAGGCTCAAAGCAAAACTACCCCCTGGAAAACAATCGCTGCTTTAAATACAAATTTTTCGAGGATGAAACCCGGTGATTCCATCCTCTTCAAATGCGGCGAAACGTTTACCGGAAGCATAAGCATAACAAAATCAGGCATCGCAGGGTCGCCTATTGTTATTTCGTCGTGGGGAACCGGCGCGCGGCCAATCATCACGGGACTTGTTTCAACCGGCGCATGGGTTAGTATGGGCGGCGGTATATACTCAGCAACGTGCCCGTCTGCAGGTGCAACAGTTAATATGGTTACCCTGAACGGCGTTTCGCAAGCCATAGGCAGATATCCCAACGCGAGCGCCACAAATGGTGGCTATCTTAATATTGACAGTCATACAGCCAATACACAGGTGGTAAGCAGCCAGTTAAATACCGCTGTGAACTGGGCCGGCGCCGATATCGTATTTCGGAAAAATCATTGGGTAATAACGCATGGTACGGTAACGACTAACACCGCTACCGTAGTAAACTATACAGAAACGTCTGCATACCAACCTATCAATAACTGGGGGTTCTTTTTCCAAAATCACCCATCAACGCTCGATTCACCCGGTGAATGGTATTACGATGCTGTTAACAAAAAGATACTGATGTATTTCGGCGCAACCACACCGACAAACGGAAGCGTTATGGTTGCAGGCTATGATTACCTGGTAAATTTCAGCGTACAAAATTACATCACGATAAAGGGGCTGGCACTTATTGGAAGTAACTTAAGCTTGATTAATCTGTTCACGTCTACCGGATTTATCGTTTCTAATTGCACCCTGAGTAACGCTGGTCAACATGGTTTGTACGCAAATGTTACCACTAACCTGGTTGTCTCCAATTGCAATGTTCAAAACACCGCCAGCAATGGAATAGTAAGCAGAAACCAGACAAATACAACTGTTAGTAACGATACGCTGACCAATATCGGCATTGTTGCGGGTATGGGCGTTCCTAACGATGCCGCAAGTTATGAGGGTATTATTGTAACCGGGCCAAACACAGGGGCAACCATTTCAAATAACTCCATAGTTAATGTTGGATACAACGGTATCGACTTTGGGGGCGATAATACAATTGTAAAAAATAATTATGTTAATAATTTTGAACTAATTAAGGATGATGGCGGCGCTATCTATACCTATGCAGGCGACGTAGATTCATTAACTAATCACGTAGGTATACAATTAACTGGTAATATTTTAGTCAACACGGTGGGTGCCCCGGCCGGATCGACAGGCGTGTTCCCGGGTTGTGCATCGGGCATATACCTCGACGACAATACTACCGGTGTTACAATGACCGGTAATTCGATAGCCAATTGCTTAACAGGGGTATACTTCCACCATGCGCGCAATAACGTCCTAAATGGCAACACGTTGTTCAATAATAAGCTTTGCCAGGTCCTGTTTCAGCATAATGGAACTAAATATACTATCAAGAATAACACAGTCACAAACAATATCATTTATTCAGCTTATAAAACGCAGTTTACATTATCGTTGCAATCAATTATGAACGACATTCCCCGATTTGCTACCTGGAGCGGGAATTATTATTCAAATACAATAGATAACATATTTCCCATCAGTTATAATGGTGTTTTAATAAACCTGGTTTTATGGCAACACAACTATAACAAGGATATTTCATCATATAATGCTATTTCGCTACCGCTTTATAACGTCACTTTGACCACTAAAAGAACATTTTTTAACAATGGAGCATTTAGCAAAAATATAAATGGCGGTGTGTCATGGTCAGCCAATGGTAACTTTTAGGCAAGCTGGGATAATACCGGCGTATTAGACGCAGGAACATTTAAAGGATATTTCTCCTTTATATCCGGCTCCGCAGGAAATAATCCTATGCTTCAGTTCAACGTAGGGCCGGTTACCACAGCTGCACCCTACATGGTCAAATTCAGCATGAAGTCTACCCATGGTTACAGAAGGCTGGCTATTTTCCTGTTAAACAACAGCGCCCCGTATAACCAGGTGTCCGAAACAAAATACTTATTGCTGGATAGCAACCGGACGGAAAACACTCTTATGATAACGCCAACCTCTGCTTGCGCTAACACCGCAGTAGTGTTAAGGCTTGAGAATGAGGACGTAAGCATTTATCTTGACAATTTGAATTTTTATTCGACCACCGCAACGTTGATCGACCCCAATACGCAATTACTTTTTGCCTACAACAATACCACTAGCAACAAGGTGGTTAAGCTTGCGAGTACCTATGTGGACGCTAAGAATACCGTTTACAAGGTGAGTACAACACTCGCCCCGTTCACTTCGGTCTTATTGATAAAAAAACAGGATACTACCGTTACTAAACCCCCAATCATTTATTCTGAGCCCAAAGCTGCGAACGATATCCTGGCCTTCAATGCAGTGCAAAAGAGTAACGCAACCATCGGGGTTTACCCTAATCCGGCGAGTGAATATATCATTATCAACTTTAACGGTGCTGATGTCAAGAATCTTAACATCAAATTACTGAACACCCGCGGAGACGTGATCATGAATCAGCAGGTGCAGGTAACGGATACCAGTTACCGGCTTGATCTTAACCAAAAGCCCAAACCGGGAACTTACTTTTTGCAACTAAGCGGCGACGGCCTTAACCAGGCGAGCAAAGTCGTTATTATTTAACTTGTTGTATACCAAAAGTTAAGTAATAAAATTTCGTCTCAAATAATTTTTTCGGACAGGATAAAAATTTATCTTCGTAAAAGATAAAGGCGCTTTATTTTGTTATTATGTAAACAAAATTGGTCTTATTACGTAAAAAAGATAATTAAAAAGAATATCCACCTTAGCAAAAAGTAATAAATAATGAAAAAAGCATTAATTACAGGGGTAACCGGACAGGACGGCGCCTATTTAACCGAATTTTTATTAAATAAAGGCTACGAAGTGCACGGTATCAAGAGAAGAAGTTCCCTGTTTAATACTGACCGTATCGACCACCTGTACCAGGACCCGCACGAGACTAATGTAAAGTTTAAGCTTCACTACGGTGACCTTTCGGATTCCACAAACCTCATCAGGATCATTCAGCAGGTACAACCCGATGAAATATACAACCTGGGCGCCATGTCGCACGTGAAAGTGAGCTTTGATACTCCTGAATATACTGCCAATGCTGATGGTATTGGTACACTGCGGTTGCTTGAAGCTATCAGGATACTCGGTCTGGAGAAAAAAACGAAAATTTACCAGGCTTCTACTTCTGAATTGTACGGTTTGGTACAGGCTGTTCCTCAGTCAGAAACTACACCTTTTTACCCCCGTTCGCCTTACGCGGTAGCAAAACTTTACGCTTACTGGATCACGGTTAATTACCGCGAAGCCTATGGCATTTACGCATGCAACGGTATTCTTTTTAACCACGAGAGTCCTTTACGCGGCGAAACGTTCGTAACACGTAAGATCACCAGGGCCGTAGCCAAAATCGCGCTCGGCCTGCAAGGCAGCCTTTTCCTGGGTAATCTTGATGCGCAGCGTGATTGGGGCCATGCAAAAGATTATATTGAAGCAATGTACCTGATCCTGCAACAGGAAGTGCCTGAGGATTATGTAATCGCAACCGGCGTTACTACCCGTGTACGCGAGTTTGTACGCCTTGCCTTTAAAGAAGTGGGTATTGAAGTTGAATTCCGCGGTGAAGGTGTTGATGAAAAAGGATACGTAGTATCTTGCGCTCATCCAGATTATCAATTAGAAATTGGGAAACAAGTTGTAGCCGTCGATCCAAAATACTTCCGCCCTACCGAAGTTGAATTGCTGATCGGCGATCCTACAAAATCAAATACCAAACTTGGGTGGAAACCCAAATACGACCTTGCCATGCTGGTAAGCGAAATGGTTGCAACCGACGTCGACCACTTTAGGAAAGAAAAACTACTGAAAGAATATGGCTACGCTATAAAGAATCAGTTCGAATAAGATTTGTACCTTGTAAATTTTAAAAAAGCCCTTTCGGAGTTTCCGGAAGGGCTTTTTCTTAGGGAAGATTTCCTTTATATTGGTTGATAAATTCGTTCGCCTTAAAGCATTCGCCTAACTTTATTTGCGTGGTCTGCTACACCAGGTTGCAGTTACCAATAAGCAACCGCGTTTATCGTGCACTGGTCACAGGATGCCTTGTCCGTTCGCACCTCATTACTCAAACCAAACTAGCCATCATTAAGTGCCTTAAATGGACAACCCTCACCTTTAAGAGACTGGACATAAATATCCAGCTCAAAGATGAGGGTTTAAAATTGTTATAAAGCGCAGGTTTAGTATGCGTTTTTATCGCCGGTTATCGATTTTAAAAGCGTATTGACTACGATCTTAAGGTCAAGCAGGAAAGTCCAGTTTTCAAGATACCAAACGTCAGCTTCAACGCGTTCAAGCATAGCCTCCGTTGTCCTGGTTTCACCGCGAAGGCCGTTTATCTGAGCCCAGCCCGTAATACCAGGTTTCATAAAGTGACGAACCATAAACTGGTCAATCAACTGTGAATATTGCTCGGTATGGCTAAGCATGTGCGGGCGCGGGCCGACTACCGACATATTGCCCAATAATACGTTAAAGAATTGCGGCAATTCGTCAAGACTTGTTTTACGCATAAAAGTACCGATTTTGGTAATGCGTGGATCGCCCAGGGTTGCTTGCTTGTGCTCAAGATCTTTGTTGATCCGCATACTTCTGAATTTATAGCACAGGAAAGCATGGTTATCGCGTCCCGAACGCATTTGCTTGAAAAATATAGGCCCTTTCGACTCTAATTTGATCAATATAGCAAGGACAGGAAACAACCAACTGAACACGAATAAAATAATCATCAGTGAGAATACAATATCAAAAGCACGTTTCAATGCCCTGTTTAATATATTTTCCAAAGGTTCCGCACGTACAGAAAGAATAGGAATGTTGCCAAGGTTCTGCAAGTATGAGGTATTCTTGAAATATTCATGGTATTCCGGTACAATTTTGAAACGGATAAGGTTTTTGTCCGAATCAGACATTAGCCGTTCAATAGTTTTATGTTCAGAATAAGGTAACGCACAAAATATTTCGTCTACATTGTTCTTCAGCACGTAATCCATGCACAGGCTGGTATTACCCAGGTACAAATGCTGCTGTTTTACTTTTGAAGGTTCATCATCAAAAAATCCAAGCAGATCATAACCCTTCAATACTTTATTGTTAAACTGGTTATAAAGCTCGTTCCCGGCGCGGCTTGCTCCTACTATAATGGCTTTGCGCGAATTGCTAAGCAATACCCTGTCACTTTTTCGCAAAGCAAAAAATACCACTTTCCACGCGCCCAAGAGAACGCCGAATAGCGACATAGAGTAAAACAGGTATTCTTTAGTAATAAAATAAGTTTTGGTGCCTATAACCAGTAATATTATAGTGCAAATTAAGCTTAGGTATAACAGGTATGTTTTAATAGCGCTATGGTAAACTTTAAGATCGTCGTCAGAAACCGAATTATAAAGACTCGTGATATTTGACGATAGCAGCCATAAAAGATTGAACACTAAAACTACAGGAAGATAGCTCTTATTGTTCATCCACGGTATTAGCGAGCTGTCCAATAAATTATACACCACAATCAACGAAATATTGAGAACAAGATAGTCCAGAGTTAAATTGATCGCGTTATAAAATTGTTTGTACCTGTGTACCATATTTTCAAGGGTTTTGTGACTAAGGGTATGCAATAACTATGCTCAAATTAAATTATACCCGTCCTAATACGTTTTTTTTGCATTTTCCCGTAAATACACGCACGGGTTATGCGTAAAAACCGAGTATAGATTTAGCCTTTAATACATACTCCTTATACTCTAACTCGTTGCCTGTATGTGAACTCTGTGTAATAAACTCCCCATTTGAGTAATTTAATACATGATAAAATTAATACTATAAAGTCTATTAAATTAATAGCATTTTTTTAATCCTTACGCAGTTTTATTGCCAGATTGTAAACAAAACAATGTATTAAATACTAAACACCGAAATTGCGAACAGGCAAATTTATGTAAGAACATCTGTGCGAACTAATACGGATTACAGGGTTGTGAGGTTATGATTTGGAGCCGTTAAATACACCACCGACTCTCCTGCTTATGATCATCCAAACAAATGGGGCACCGTAGTATATATATCTTTTACTCATGCGTTTAGGTTCTTTTAACAGCCGGACAAACCACTCGAGCCCCAGCTTTATCCAAACCTTGCCGGGGCGCGTGATGGTGCCTGCATAAAAGTCGAATACCGCCCCTATCGAGCATATTACATTAGCCTCAAGCTTATCTTTATTTTCATCGTTCCATTTCTCCTGCTTGGGTGCCGTCATACCAACGAAAAGTACGTCTGGTTTAAAGTCATTTACAGCGCTGATCATTGCAGCGTTATCCTCGTCGCTAAATTTGGGCTTATATGGTGGGGAATAAAATCCCGCTTTTATATTGGGGTATTCCCGTTCAAGGCGTTCCTTAATCTTTGCAAGCGTTTTCTCTGATGAACCAAGATAAAAACAGCTTCCTCCTTCTGTATTTAACTTTTCAAGCAAATATTTATGAAGATCCGCTCCTGCAACTTTTCTTATCTTTTTCTTCTCCAGTACTTTAGCGGCCACAACAATCCCTATTCCATCCGGGAGCAAAATATCTGAGTTTTGCAACGCTTTTTTGAACGCAGGGTCTTTTTCTGCAATTATATAAGAATATTGGTTTATGGTATTAACAACGCATTTTGCATCGGTCTGTAAAAAGCCGATCTCAGAAGAAAGTATAGAATAATCAAACAGTTCTATTGTTTCGAATGGAGCCATTTCGTTTACGATTACTGATTCTTCAAAAAAGTTATCCATCTTGTTAATGTGTCTTTATCATAGTGATCTTCAAGTAAGCCGGAACCTGAGATCCAGGGATGCAACATCACTTCTACCTTTAAGTTTTTGTCTGCTCGGCTTTTATACTCCAAAAACCTTTCCACCGTTTCAAAACGGTTGGAATAATTACAATTGTTTTTTCTGAAAAGGTTATTGATATATTTCCTGTAATAAAACTTTACATAGCTTCCCTCATTATAAGTTTGGGCGAGCCTGATCTTCAATTTATGTTGTTTGGCAGCCGCCAGAAACAATTTATAAAAAGCAGGTAACGTATGCAGGTGCAAATGCGAGTCGATATGTATAATATTTACTTTTCTTGATAACGCCCTTTCTATTTGCGCGTTTATTTCTTTTGCAAACGCGCTTTTACCCACGTCGCTTAGATTTATCAACACCTTATTTGTTTTGCCGACGTCAAAATTTCCTGCCGGATCCAGGAAATCCTCTTTAAAATCGGTTAACGGCTTACCTTCCGCCAGGTTAACATGGACGCCAACATTTCCGATTATACGGCTTGAATGTATCAACTCCACAGCTTCGTCAAAACCGTCCATATTGGTCATTAACGATGTGCTGTTAATGTAACCCCGTTCAAAACATTGTAAAATGCCTTTGTTTACAAATTCGTCATAGCCCAGGTCATCCGCGTTGGCTATTATATTACCGGGTAACTGCATATTATATTTTAAAACGGTGCTAAAAAGTGATCAAACCTGGTTTAGAGACTTTTCCGAGATATGATCACTGGCCTCAGCCATTCGTCGCCCTCATCGGGCAATTCAAATATACTATCTGAACTCTGAATGTAACAGAAATAGTGCAGACTTGGTTTCAGTATCAGGATATTATTTTTGCGATTAACAGCTACTCTCTGTCTCTTGCCTATTACCTCTTTAATAGATACATAACCTTTACTTTTATACCAGTTTATCTATTGATAATTAAGCTTGTACAATTGTTTATGCTTTTCAAGATCCTCAATTGAATCGAAACGGTCTTTTAACTTTACCGCAGGGCTTCCCGCGTAAATGGAGTACGGTTCCACATCTCTTGTTACAATAGAGCCTGAAGCGATTATGCTTCCAGTACCTATCCATACACCGCCCATTATTACCGTACCATAACCTATCCAAACATCGTCTTCCACAATGATCACATCGTGTAATCCACGCCATTTATAGTCGTTATCCCGCACCTGGCTTGCCAGCCTTATCGGCGTACCTGGTTGTTGGAAGTTATGGTCGTACCTGCCAATCATCGCCACTTTATTACCGAGCATTACATGATTACCTATAATGCAATCGGTTTCTATTAACGAATCGCGTCCAATATAAAAATCATCGCCTATGATCAGCGTGTCGCGGGCCCACAAGCTCACGCGGGCCCCTGCGTGGAATCCTTTCCCTATTTTATATTGCGACCACTTAACTTTCACCAGGTAAAGGTCACGCAGCTTTTTTAAATAGTCGATCAGCATACTATTTGAAAATTTTTCTAAAAATGTTGTTCAACCTATACTTTATTCGCTCCAAAACCCCCATCTTCTTCTGAAACTTACTTTGATAATAAGGATTTATCGCAACTACTTCAGGGAATTTAAACTTTGTCAATTGTTCTGCATCGAGCGACGGAGCAAAGCGATAAGCTGCTCCCGTTGTGTGTGTGGCATACTCATCAAAACCATTATTTCGCACTTTGGAATGAACAGGGTACAGCGTAAGCCCTCCAACTTTATATTGATGATAAAACCAGCGGATGGCCCAGGAATCAATTAAACCGCTCACCTGCCTGTGTAACATAATGTTCAGATCAGTTCCGCCTTTGGCAAATTCTTTTCTCCTGCGTTTATCGTTCTTAAAATTCTCGTAATCCTTTACCTGCCAATCAACATCATCCCACCTGTCCTTCCATGTGCCCCATCCCCATGACCATCCCCTATTGACGAAATAGGCATCGTCCGTGTCAGCTTTACTTTCTCCCAGATCAAATGAGTATGCAGAGACCGAAAAAACCTTTGGTTTACTTGCATAAAAGTCAAGCGCATCATTCATGAAATTCAGGAAATTTGGAGTGGTATACAAATCGTCCTCCAAAACGATTACTTTGTCCGAAAATTTCATAACTGATGTGACACCATCGATTATAGAATTGGCGAGGCCTTTGTTTTTTTCCTGCTCGGTTATTGTTATTTTTTTAAAACCGGTTATCGTCTTTATAAACTCCCGGACCTTTGTTACCTGCTCCAGGTCTTCGTTTTTCTTGCACCCGTCAGAAAAAATATAAAGATCAGATTCTGCAGCAAGAGAATTCTGCTGCAGTGCCTGCACGGTATCCTTTAGGCTTTCAAACCTTTTGTAAGTGAATAATAAAATAGGAGCCAGTTTCATATGTAGATGCAGAAGATTTTAAATTTACAATTTATCCCAGCCCGACGTGTTATACCTGCCGTGCCACCTGTTGATAAGCACCGAAGCTAATGCACTTGGCTTTTTGTTGGGAACTGTTTCCGATCTCGAGAGCGCACAAATTAACTCCTTGCCCATGTTTTCATAATCCATTTCACTTATAATACTGGATGAATTCTGAGACATTTTCCTCTTGTCCTCCAGGCTTAGATCGATGTACCTGATTATATTTTCGGCTATACTTTTTACATTTGACGGCTCGAAACCAAAGCCGTTTACCCCCTCTTTCAAAAGTGTATTTGCGGCGTTTATTTTGTTGCTGATCAGTAAGGGTAAGCCTGAAGCCATAGCCTCGTTTACAACCAAGCCCCAGCTTTCCGAAAGGCTTGGCAAAACAAATGCTGATGAATTATAGAAATAGGTTGGAATATCGCTGTTATTAACTGCGCCAAGGAAAACAATAGTTTTCAGGCCCATGTTCAGGGTCAGCTCATTTAAATTAACAAATTCAGGGCCATCACCAATGATCACCAGGCGGTAATTAGGTCTCCTTTTTTCAATCAGCTTCCAGGCCCTCAGCAGGTAGTCTATATTTTTTATCGGCACCAGCCTGGCAACACAGATAACGGTTGTAAAGTCGATCGATCTTTTTTCTTTGTATCGAAACAAATCGTTATCAATACAATTATACCCATAAAATACAATGGAGTTCTTGTCTATAAACTTTTCGTAAGCTTCATCGTAATCTTTTGAAGGAAGCCAAAGGCCATCAATTTGTTTCGTAATAAGGTCTTTCACCCATTGCACAACAAAGTTTCTTTTTATTTGTGATGGCTTTGCATCATCAAACATGATGAACTTCTTATGATTGTTTTTGGCCCACCGCAAACCTAATGCCCCCGCAAAAAAAACGATCGACCCGGCTATTACAACGTCAGGATTTATTTCATCCAGCTTTTTAAGGAAGGTTTCTTTAATAACACTGATAGAAATTTCATCATAACTCCGGTCCGGGAACAGGCAGGTCCACCATTGTTCTTTGTTCTCGTAAGTATCAAATGAATAAGGCGATCCTTTTCCAAAAAGCTCTATGGCATAAAAATCTATATTTCTATCCGAAAGATAGTTTTTCAGATATAGTAATCTGCCTTTCCAATATACCCTAAAGTCGTTATGTACAATTAAAACTTTCACTTATTATTCAGTTCCTTCCTGATATTCTTTATTTCCGGCTAATTTACTAACCGAAAGGCTTAATTTTAAATAAACCGATCTTTTAATTAAACCGGGTAATGACGCTTTACCAACTCATCGATCCGCGCCGCCCAGGTCTGTTTTCTTGCAAATTCAAATGCAGCCTGGCTCATCTTAGTCACCTTTGCGGGGTTATTATATAAATCCATAATACCCTTTTCTAATTCATTGATAGCTATTTCCGGCGTATCGCAGTTGCAACGGAGACCTGTATCATCGTTTACCACAAACCCCTGTCCGTGAAGGTTTATCGTTACCACAGGCATACCAAAGGCCATTGCTTCGGTAAGTTGAGCGGGACACGAGTCGCGCAGGGAGGTAAAAAAGAAAACATCACAGCTCGAATAGTATTCTCTAACTTGCTCGTATGGGATCATTCCCGTCATTGTCACCGTATCCCCAAGTCCGTCATCATTTATCTTTTTAATGATATCTTCTTTCATTTCCCCATCGCCTACTATGGTAAGCGTAATGTTAGGATATGCTTTCAGCCTGGTCATAACATCAAGCGTCATCAATAAGCCCTTCCTGGGCATAAAACGGCCTACCCACAACATTTTTAGTGTACCGGGCACTGGAATTTTCGGAGTGAATTTTTCCGGGAAAAAGCTATCCGGCAACGCATGGTCGATAGACAATGAAACGTTTTTTGCACCGATATCTTTTACAAATTCCACGGTTTCCTGGTTAGATGCAATAACGGCATGTGCGTTTCTAAGCATTTTTTTGCATGCAGGGTTGTTCTTCACCAAAAAGTCAGAAACTTTCTCTCTTTTTATCTCTGATGCCCAATGGCCAAGGAAATATTTCTTAAAGGCTTCAGGTGCCTTTTGTCCGCCACCTGCAGGGCCAAAAATAAAAGGGATATCCAGTTTATATAAAAACGAACCCATTTGCGGGCTTCCCCAACTAATATGGTGCGCCAGGTCGAATTTGAACTTTTTGTGCAGCCGCTTTGCTATTTTATAGGCAAGCCGTTGCCACATAATGTAATGCAAATAAAGTGTGGGCTGCGACCACCTATGCATTGCCTGCAATTTGAACGGCATCTCAACATAATGGAAATGAAGGTTTGCCGGTGCCTCAACCTCCTCAATAAAAGGACGATTGGTCCGTAGGGTAAGGCAATGTACTTCATAACCTTTATTTGCAAGGCCAATAGCCCAGTTCCAGCCGTTGCTGAACTCTGATCCCTTTTTTGGTTGGCATGCAAATACAGACAGAAGTACTTTTTTCATTTTTCATTATTTATAAATCCTGCCTTTCGTTGCCAAACATCGGTTTTCCAACTTTAGTACGCACTTCCATCAGCAAGAACAGCAGCCATTTATACGGTCAAAATTGAGTTTTAGTTAATAAAAACAGTTAAAAATTTAATTTATAGCCGCCAACGCTAATAAGTCCTTTAGCTTATCTATACTGATGGTCATGTCATTACCGTTTAGATAAGGGTTAACGAAATCGGGCGGAGCATCTCCTTCTGACAGGAGATAATGATATTTGTATCCCATATCGGCGGCTATAGTCCAGTACATTACATTTACAGCACCCGGGTGTAAAAATTCGATAATTGTGGTTCCTGGTTCACTAAATACAATATTGGTCAGCCCGGCTCCGTGCGGTGCTATAATCACCTCGGCCGTTGCCATTACGGCTATCTGCTCTAACAGCGACATTGTTTCGAGGGCTATACTTTCAAAACCGTATTGTTGCAGCAGTTCAACTATTTGAGGTTCATTTGTCACGCGCCGGTGCACCACTTGCCCCCTGTTAACATATATTCTTTTCGAATGATTCTTATTCCTATCGATCTTGGGAAGGAATTCGGCCCTTAAAAAATCACAGGCGTATTTAGGTATACTGCCTGTATCGCCAACCAGCGAGGGAACTATTAACTTTTCGGCCTGTATGTGCGGGTTATACTGGCTCTCCATGATCTTATTCCTTGGTATGCCAATCATATTCAGCGTTTCGATATGGAACCTTGATATATAATTATTTACCAGAAATTTATCGATCTTATTAAAATCGTAGCCAGCATTTCTAAGCAACTGTATCCGTGGTAAAACATCAAACATCCAGTGATAGTATCCCCTTCCCGATGGTGCAGACAATACCGCTATAGTACCCTTTACTTTCTTCAATGGCGGCAGCTCTTTTTTTGAAAATATGGGGTGTTGCGTTAGATCTTTAATATACTCACCTACTTCAATAAATTGTGAGACACTACCGAGCATCAGGTTATCCGGAGTAATAACTATGCCATCATCATATACCCTGCAGTCCTTTAGTTCCATCACATAAGTGGCCGGATCGGTTACGGATTGTTTTTGCCGGAAGTTCCAATGCGGAATTTTATCTATGGTAACAGGAAGGTCCCTGCTAACGCTTATTGGTTCCGATACCTCAGTAAAAGCCGTAACACATGCAAGGTTACCTGTTCCTATGTTATTTTTAAAGTCGGATTTATAGTCGATAATGCCAATCGGGGGTCCGAATGTTTCGGCTCGTGTAATTACGCGTATAGCAAAATCCTTCGTTTTCATAAAAACACCCAGCACGGCCATCGCAGCATTACGTATACGGGGGTTTTTCTTTACAAAGGCGTAGATAGCAGGCTTTAGGCTGTCGAGCATACGGTAAATATCTTATTGCTTTTTAAACTTATCGTAAAGTATCGGAAATAATGTTTTTAACCATGCTTTTACAAATACGCCTGGTAATATCAATGGGAAATGGCGGCGCGTATATAGCAGGTATTCTTTATAGGATATTCCCGTCGGGCTATATAAATAAGCTATCCTTTTTTTCAAGGGAACACTACCAGGCAACCAGCTTTTTCCATGATCGTTAATACAATAACCATAATAGCCCGGCGCCACCCACGCTTTGCCACCACTCTTCACAGCCCGCAACGTATAGTCAAAATCCGCAAGACCATGTGTGAACGAATCCGACAATATACCAATTTTCTCAACAGTAGCCTTATCCACCATCATGATATTCGCATTACCGAGATCGCATTCGAGCAATTCTGTATCGCTTGGCACAACAGTGGTCACCTTTCCGGTTTGCTTTTTAATCAGTTTGTGCCCACCATAAGTAATCGTTAACTTCTCGTCGTCTTTTACAGTACCCACTAAAACATTCTGCTCATATTTTGACAGTTTATAAGCCTCCAAAAGCCTTGCAATAGTATCGTCGAACAAGCGGACATCATCATTCAGCAGAAGATAAAAATCATAATCAGCCCTTTTCCTGGCAACCGCCCATACTGTGCGCATACCCCCTGCCCAATATAACGAGCCGGTACCTTCAACTAAAGTGACGGAAGGAAAATTCGCCCTCACATATTCCGCTGTGCCATCAGATGAATTGTCATCCAGCAAGTACGGGTCTAATGTATATCCGCCCGGGATTTTTTGCGAAAGCAGGCTTTTTAAAAATGCGGCTGTTTTTTCTTTCCTGTTATAGGAGCATGCGAGCGATGCGATCTTTATTGGGGTAGCTGACACTATTATTTTTTTTATCGAATTAATTTGAATTTTTTAAAGATAGATTATCATATTCCACTTCCTCAATTTCATCTTCGTCTTCCTCTTCTTCATTCCATCCCAGAGTCTCCGGACTTACGTAATGGTATAAAAACAAAAACGCCATTGTAAAATTAAATATCAACATTGGCTCGCCAAATGCCAATACAATTATAATCAACACACAATAAATCATGTATTCATTTTTGTGTATAAAACTTTTTAAAAGGAGGATATATTTGTGCATCAGGTATGCGAATCCTACAACCCCGAATTTAGCAAAGAAGTCGACATCGCCATTGGAAATATTAACGTTATGCAACACCGGAGTTACGCCCTGGTAACCATTTGATATTCCCCAAATCAGTTTCCACCGAAAGAGGTTCCAGAGAATGATAGCGCTACCAAAGCGGTTGAGATGGATTTCGCCTTCCCCTGTTTTATCGTACCAGCCTGCCAATTCATCCAGCGAGCTAATATCATGCATATCGCCTGAGTATGTCTTTTCAATCTTATCCAGGAGGAAAGGCAATTGTGTAGCGACAACGGCCAGTATAGGTACGGCAATTACAAGAAATGGCAGAAGTTTGCCGCCACGGACTCGATAGTACAATAAAAAGACACAAAGCAATCCCAGGTAAGCTGTTGTAGATAATGTCGTAATGCCGGATATAACCAATATCCATGCATGCTTGTCCATTTTAAACCTGTTTAATAAAAAATGCAGGAGTAATCCCATTACGATATAGCACCCCCAGGCACCCGGTTCCCACGCGAAACCGCAATTTCGGATATGATGTCCGCCGTCATAAGTAAAAATGAGGAAATTCGTATATTCAGGATTACCAACCCGTGGCGGGAGGTGGATGGCACTCCCTATAGCGAAAACCATTGGTCCGTTGATCAATTGCAACGGGTAAAAGAAAAGCGACACCATGGCGCCATGAA
>Ga0310811_10001050_pt1 | contig 35614 bp, 23 predicted proteins | sample YCmetagenome_FD_207642 | JGI IMG/M metagenome (GOLD analysis project Ga0310811, IMG submission 207642) | Soil microbial communities from experimental microcosm in Duke University, North Carolina, United States - YC | ecosystem: Engineered > Artificial ecosystem > Soil microcosm > Unclassified ... | reverse complement strand
GTATTGAGCATCCGTTCAGTCGGGGGCGCCGGCTCCCGGGGAGACGCCTGATCATGACCTTCGACGCAGCGGGCGCCGAGCCGACGCGCGACGCGATCATCGCACCGCGGGATGGGCTGTCTTACGTGCGCGGTAGCACCGATATTCCGCTCTCCGACGCGACGCTCAGCGCGTTCCTGCTCGATACCGCGCGACGGTTTCCGGATCGTCCTGCGGTCGTGTTTCGCGAGCAGGACATCCGCTGGACGTGGAGCGAATTCGCGCAGGAGATCGACGTGCTCGCGGCGGGGTTCGTCGCGCTCGGCATTCGTGCGGGGGAGCGCGTCGGGATCTGGTCGCCGAACCGCGTCGAATGGCTGCTCACGCAGTTCGCGACGGCGCGTATCGGCGCGACCCTCGTCAACATCAATCCCGCGTACCGGCTCGCGGAACTGGAGTACGCGCTGAACAAGGTCGGCTGCTCGGCGATTGTGACCGCGTTCAGCTTCAAGACGTCGATGTACGTCGAGATGCTGCAGACGCTCGCGCCGGAACTCGCGACGGCCACGCCGGGCGATCTGCACGCGGCGCGGCTGCCCGCGCTGCGCCGCGTGATCCGCCTGTGCGATACGTCGACGCCCGGCATGCTGACGTTCTCCGACGTGATCGAGATGGGGCGCGGGTGGCTCGAAGCGCACGGCACGCAAGCGCTCGATGCGATCGGCGCGACGCTCGCCGCTGACGACGCGATCAACATCCAGTTCACGAGCGGCACGACCGGCAATCCGAAGGGCGCGACGCTCACGCATCGCAACGTGCTGAACAACGGCCGGTTCATCGCGATGGCGATGCGTCTCGCCGAGAACGACTCGCTGTGCATCCCGGTGCCGCTGTATCACTGCTTCGGGATGGTGCTCGCGGTGCTCGCGTGCGTGTCAGTGGGCGCGACGATGGTGTTTCCCGGCGAGGCGTTCGACCCGCGCGCGACGCTCGCGGCCGTCGCCGAAGAACAGTGCACCGCGCTGCACGGCGTGCCGACGATGTTCATCGCGGAGCTGGATCATCCGGATTTCGCGGATTTCGATCTGTCGCGGCTGCGCACGGGCATCATGGCCGGCTCGCCGTGTCCGATCGAGACGATGAAGCGCGTCGTGTCGCAAATGCACCTCGCGCAGATCACGATCGCGTACGGGATGACGGAAACGAGCCCGGTGTCGTTCCAGAGTTCGACGACCGATCCGCTCGACAAGCGCACGACGACGGTGGGCCGCATCCAGCCGCATCTCGAAGTGAAGATCGTCGACGCGCTCGGCAACATCGTGCCCGTCGGCGAAACCGGCGAGCTGTGCACGAAGGGCTATTCGGTGATGCGCGGCTACTGGGACGACGACGCGAAGACGGCCGAGTCTATCGTCGACGGCTGGATGCACACCGGCGATCTCGCGACGATCGACGCGGACGGCTATTGCAACATCGTCGGCCGGCTGAAGGACATGCTGATACGCGGCGGCGAGAACATCTATCCGCGCGAGATCGAGGAGTTTTTATTTCGGCATCCGAAGATTCAGAGCGTGCAGGTGTTCGGCGTGCCCGATCCGAAATACGGCGAAGAGGTCTGTGCGTGGATCGTGCTGCGTCCCGGCGAAACGGCGACTGCGGACGAAATCCAGGCGTTCTGCGAAGGCCAGATCGCGCACTACAAGGTGCCGAAGCACATCCGCTTCGTCGACGAACTGCCGATGACGGTGACCGGCAAGGCGCAGAAATTCGTGATGCGCGCGACGATGATCGACGAACTGCGCGTAGGGGAGGAGAAGATGGCGTAACCGTGCGTCACGCAAACCGACGGACGAAAAAAAAGCGGGCCTGGAGCCCGCTAAAAACCACACGCTACGGGGTTAGCGCGAGGAGACCAAAGGAGGAGCCCGGTATAGCAATTCCACGTGCCGGTCACGGCTCCAGCAAGGATGCCCCTGCGAAGGGCTCCGGCAATTAACGTTGCCGACCGGCCGGTGTTTTGTGTCCGCTCACACTCGATACCGACCACATCCGTGTTGAAACCGTTGAACGCATTGTGGGCGAATTAAGACAGGTTCGCGGTAACAAAGTGTTTCAGGTTGTAACGCCCGCCAGACAAGGCTCTGCGGGACTTTTTGCCATGCTGGCCATTAAATGAAAGTCACTTTTACCTTATTCATTCGACAATTCACCCTATTAAAGCGGGTGTAATAATCCGTATTGCATCGAATTGATTCGGTGTATGGGCATTAAGCCGAAAACGCTTGTAATCGGACGACGCCGGGCGCGCGCGATGCTACGACCGATGCAGCCCCGTCACGCGACCGCACCTTGCATGGCGTGCAACATGAACGGATACATCCTCGTGGTGTCGCAGCCCCGAGTCGCTATTTGAGCCACTTGTCGGCGATCGCCCGGTACTCGCCGCTCGCGCGCGCCAGATGCAGCCACTGGTCCACATACTGCTGGAACACGACGTCGCCGCGCGGCACCATCCATGCCTTCTCGCCATACTCGAACGGCGTTTCCGGATGCACCGAGCAGAGCCCCGGGTTCAGCTTCTGTTGCAGCAGCGTCTCCGACGCATCGGTGACCATCACGTCCGCATTGCCGGCGAGGATCTGCTTGAACACCGCCACGTTGTCCGGATACACGGTGAGTGTCGCGTGCGGGAAGTGCGCGCGCGCAAAGCGCTCGTTCGTGCCGCCGGGGTTCACGATCACGCGCGTCGCCGGCTGGTCGATCTGCGCGATCGTCTGATACTTGCCGACGTCCGCGCAGCGCACGATCGGCGTCTTGCCGTCGACCTGGTACGCGGTCGTGAAGAACGCGTGCTTCTGCCGTTCGAGCGTCGTCGATACGCCGCCCACTGCGACGTCGCACTTCGCGATGAAGTCGGACAGCAGAGTCGGCCACGTCGTCTTGACGAACTCCGCTTTCACCCCGAGGGACTTCGCGAGCGACTCCGTCATGTCGATGTCGATGCCTTCGAAGCGTCCGTCGTCCTGCCGATAGTACGAGTACGGCTTGTAGTCGCCGGTCGTGCACGCGCGCAGCGTGCCGCGCGCAAGCACGTCGTCGAGCCGCGAAGGCGTCGCGCGTTCGAGCGCGCCGGCCGTCTGCGCCGATGCGTCGCCCGCGTCGAGCAGCGCGCCGTTCACGGCGACGGCCAGCACGGCGACGACAGTGGCAGCCTTCTTCATCGATCTCCCCCATCATGTTCGATGTCTAGTGATTCGATTCGGCAAGGCCGTCGATGATAGCCCGCGCGCTGGCGTATCGCATCCCGGCGGCGGGTGGTGCTAACGCGGATCGGCAGCCACGCGTCCGGTAAAATGCCGCTTTGTCCTGACGCGCATTCGCGAACCGACTCGTGGCCCATACCCTCCTGAACGACACCTTCCTGCGCGCGCTGCTGCGTGAGCCGACCGACTACACGCCCGTGTGGCTGATGCGTCAGGCGGGGCGCTATCTGCCCGAGTACAACGCGACCCGCGGACGGGCCGGCAGTTTTCTCGGCCTCGCGAAGAATCCGGACTACGCGACCGAAGTCACGCTGCAGCCGCTCGATCGCTTTCCGCTCGACGCGGCGATCCTGTTCTCCGACATCCTGACGGTGCCTGACGCGATGGGGCTCGGTCTCGACTTTCAGGTCGGCGAAGGGCCGAAATTCGCGCGACCGGTGCGCACCGAAGACGACGTCGCGCGCCTCGCGGTGCCCGACATCGACGCGACGCTGCGCTACGTGACCGACGCGGTGCGCCAGATCCGCCGCGCGCTGACCGATGCGCAGGGGCGTCAGCGCGTGCCGCTGATCGGCTTTTCCGGTAGTCCGTGGACGCTCGCGTGCTACATGGTCGAAGGCGGCGGCTCCGACGACTACCGCACGGTGAAGTCGATGGCCTATGCGCGGCCCGATCTGATGGAGCGCATTCTCGACGTGAACGCGCAGGCGGTCGCCGCGTACCTGAACGCGCAGATCGAAGCCGGCGCGCAGGCCGTGATGATCTTCGACACGTGGGGCGGGGCGCTCGCGGACCGGGCATATCAGCGGTTCTCGCTGCGCTACATCGCGCAGGTGGTCGCCGCGCTCAAGCGCGAGCACGACGGCGCGCGCGTGCCGGTCATCACGTACACGAAGGGCGGCGGGCTGTGGCTCGACGAGATTGCGGCGACGGGCGTCGACGCGGTCGGCGTCGACTGGGCGGTCAACCTCGCGAAGGCGCGCAAGCTGGTCGGCGACCGCGTCGCGCTGCAGGGCAATCTGGACCCGACCGTGCTGTTCGCGTCGCCAGATGCGATTCGCCGCGAGGCGCGTGCGGTGCTCGACAGCTTCGGTCCGCATCCGGGCCACGTGTTCAATCTCGGCCACGGCATTTCGCAGTACACGCCGCCCGAGCACGTGGCGGTGCTCGTCGACGAAGTGCACCGCCACAGCCGGGCCATGCGGGCTAGCGCACGATGAAATGCATTGTTGCAGTGCGGCGAACTGGGCTCTGCCGGTCAGGGTCCGCAACCGCCGCGAAGGCCATCTGAGCGAGTTCGTCTCCTGGGCGAGCGCGACTTATGCACACCGGTCTCGCTGCGGCGCGCAACGGCTTTTCTTGCTCCAAACCTGCCGTCGCGCTTGACTTCTGATTAACGAGACCCTTGACAGATAAGGCTCCGGCCGCTCCACCGCGAAATGTGGGCTATCCCACAGAATGGCGTCGCGACGCCGTTTGCGGGGTGCGCGACGCGAGTTCTTAACAAAGTTATCCACAGGGGGACAGGTTGGTCGACGGATTGTTCTGCGGAATCCAGCGCTTAGCGACGAAAGTAAAGTTTTACTTTAAGTGTGCCGAAGTGCGCGGTGCCGCACGGACGCAGCGGCCACGCGGCTAATGACAAACCTCAATCCCGATTCCGGCCTGTTTGTGTCCCCAGCGCCCGCCGCGCCATTCGTGCGGGTGGCGCTCGACCATCCGCTGCCGGCGCTGTACGACTATCGCTACCCGGCCGATGCCGCGCCGCCGGTGCCGGGGACGCTCGTGCGCGTGCCGTTCGGCAAACGCGACGTGGTCGGGCTCATCTGCGAAGTGATCGCTCACAGCGAAGTGCCGGCCGAACGTCTAAAGGCGGTGCACGACGTGTGCAGCGCGTGCCCGCCGCTGTCGGCCGAGTGGCTCGAACTGGCGTCGTTCGCGGCGGATTACTATCAGCGCGGCCTCGGCGAAGTCGCGCTGCCTGCGCTGCCGCAGGCGCTGCGCGATGCGTCGCGCTGGACGCGCCTTCTCGCGCCCGACGAGCGCTACCGGCTGCTGCCCGCCGGCCGCGCCGCGTTGCCCGACGCGCTGCCGGCGCGCGCGCAGGCGCTGCGGCGCCTCGCGGCGGCGCTGGCCGACGCGGGCGAACTCGATCTCGCACAGGCTCGCGCGTTGCATCCGAAGGCGGCCGCGACGCTCGATGCGTGGCGCGAGGCCGGGTGGATCGAGCATCGGGTGATCCGGGCGGCGGATGTGGGTGTGGAGCGGCGTCGCGATGCCGGCAGCGATATTGACACCGCCACCGCCACCGCCACCGCCACCGCCGCCGCCGCCGCCACGGCACCTCCCCACGATCCCGTCGCGGCGATACCCGACGCGACGCCCGCCCCCGCCATTCCCACGCTCAGCGACGAACAATCCGCCGCCGTCGATACGATCGCCGCCGCGCAAGGCTTCGCGCCGTTCCTGCTGCACGGCGTGACCGGCAGCGGCAAGACGGAGGTGTATCTGCGAGCGCTCGCGAAGCTGCTCGATCGCGAGCCGGATGCGCAGGCGCTCGTGCTCGTCCCCGAAATCAACCTGACGCCGCAGTTCGAAGCCGCGTTCCGCGCCCGCTTCGCGTCGTTCGCGAACGCCGACGCGATCGTCACGCTGCACAGCGGTCTCGCCGAGGGCGAGCGCGCGCGCAACTGGCTCGCCGCGCATACGGGCCGCGCGCGCATCGTGCTCGGCACGCGGCTCGCGGTGCTCGCGTCGCTGCCGAATCTCGCGATGCTCGTCGTCGACGAGGAACACGACCCCGCGTACAAGCAGCAAGAAGGGCTGCGCTACTCGGCGCGCGATCTCGCAGTGTGGCGCGCGAAACAGCTCGGCGTGCCGGTCGTGCTCGGGTCGGCGACGCCGTCGCTCGAAAGCTGGTGGCAGGCGGAGCAGGGCCGCTACCGGCGGCTCACGCTGTCGCGCCGCGCCGTCGCGGACGCCGCGCTGCCCGCCGTCCGGCTGATCGATCTCGAAGAAGAGCGCCGACGCGGTCGCGCGTCGTTCGAAGGGCTGTCCGGCCCGCTGATCGCCGCGTTGAAAGCGCGCGTCGAGCGCGGCGAGCAAAGTCTCGTGTTCCTGAACCGCCGCGGCTATGCGCCGGTGCTGTCGTGCGACGCGTGCGGCTGGGTCGCCGGCTGCCCGCGCTGCAGCGCGTACGTCGTGTTGCACAAGCCCGAGCGCGCGCTGCGCTGCCATCACTGCGGATGGGAGTCGCGCATTCCGCGCGCGTGTCCCGATTGCGGCAACGTCGACATCGCGCCGATGGGGCGCGGCACGCAACGCGTCGAGGAAGCGCTCGCGAGCGCGGTGCCGGGCGCGCGCGTGCTGCGCATCGACGCCGACAGCACGCGCCGCAAAGGGAGCGCGCAGGCGCTGTTCTCGGACGTGCATGCGGGCGACGTCGACATCCTCGTCGGCACGCAGATGATCGCGAAGGGGCACGATTTCCAGCGCGTGTCGCTCGTCGGCGTGCTCAATGCCGACAACGCGCTGTTCTCTCACGACTTCCGCGCGAGCGAGCGTCTCTTTGCGCAGCTGATGCAGGTGAGCGGCCGCGCGGGCCGTGCGGGGCTGCCCGGCGAGGTGCTCGTGCAGACGCGCTATCCGCGTCATGCGCTGTATCACGCGCTCGCGCGGCACGACTACATCGGCTTCGCGAACGCGCAGCTCGCCGAGCGGCGCGACGCGCATCTGCCGCCGTTCGTCTACCAGGCGCTGCTGCGCGCGGAGGGACGCACGCTCGACGCCGCGCTCGCGTTCCTGCAGCAGGCGGCCGATGCGCTCGCCGACATCCCCGCCGCCGAGCGCGTAACGGCCTACGACGCCGTGCCGATGACGATCGTGAAAGTGATGAACGTGCACCGCGCGCAACTGCTCGTCGAAAGCGCGTCGCGCGCCGCGCTGCAGGCCACGCTGCACGCGTGGCAGCCGGCGCTGCGCGCGCTGCGCGGCGTGCTGCGCTGGAACCTTGAAGTCGATCCGCTCGACATCTAACCTGCCAGTCATCAGCCCATGCGATCGGCCCGTGCGCAACGCATGGGCTCGTATATGCATAGCGTGAAAGATCGGTTCGCTTTGCTACCCCGCTCGACTATATTTGCGCCGATCTGGCGCTCGTCTAACGACAACTCCGGGCGCCGTCCATCTTCACCACAGGGGATCGAGCGATGAGCGACACCAACCACAGCCTGCCGGCGGGCGCTGCGCCGGCCAACGGGCCGACGGCGCGCGACGCGCGCCACAACGGACTCTTTTCGACCGAGGACTGGTGGGCCGTCTGGATCGGCCTCTTTCTGATCATCGTCGCGTGGGTGCTGTTCGCGTCGGGCAGCAGCATTCAATGGCTCGCCGTCGCGCCGGCGAAATGGACGACGCCCGGCGAGGCCGGCGCGAATCTCGTCGCGCATCTGCCCGCGTATGCAGCGCTCTTCGTCGTGCTCGCGGCGCTGTTCGGGATCGGCGTCGTGGCGCTCGGGCAGCGGCTCGCGCATTTCCTGCCCGCGTTCCTGATCCTGTTCGTCGCGTCCGCGCTGATCTTCACGGTCGGCGCGTGGGCGCAGGCGTCGCGCTTCAATCTCGAACCGCCGCTCGTCGCGCTCGCGATCGGCCTTTTTGTCTCGAACGTGTTCACGCTGCCGGAGTGGTTCAAGGCGGGGCTGCGCGTCGAGTTCTACATCAAGGTCGGCATCGTGCTGCTCGGCGCGACGCTGCCGTTCACGCTGCTCGTGTGGGCGGGGCCGGTGGCGGTCGGGCAGGCGACGATCGTGTCGCTCGCGACGTTCTTCGTGATCTTCTTCGCCGGCAAGGCGCTCGGGCTCGACAAGCGGTTCGCCGCGGTGCTCGGCGTCGGCGGCGCGGTGTGCGGCGTGTCGGCGGCGATCGCGATCGCCGGCGCGGTGCGCGCGAAGCGCGAGCAGGCGTCGGTCGCGATTTCGCTCGTCGTCGTGTGGGCGATCGTGATGATCTTCGCGCTGCCGTTCGTGTCGCGTGCGTTCGGCTTGTCGACGGGCGTCGCGGGCGCATGGATCGGCACGTCGGAATTCGCGGACGCCGCCGGCATCGCCGCCGCGCAGGCGTTCGGCGACTTCGCGCGTCAGGCGAACGGCGCGATCGCCGGCGCGCCGGAAGCGTCGCTGCAGGCGTTCACGCTGATGAAGGTGGTCGGCCGCGACATCTGGATCGGCATCTGGGCGTTCCTGCTCGCGATCGTCGCGACGACGCGCTGGGAGCGCGAGGAAAACGGCGTGCAGGCCCGCAAGGCCGACGCCGGCGAGATCTGGGCGCGCTTTCCGAAGTTCGTGATCGGCTTCGTGATCGCGTCGGCGCTCGTCACGTGGATCGCGAGCCACTATTCGCTCGCCGACTATCGCAAGGTCGTGACGCCGCAATTCGTCGCGCCGATCACCGCGCTGCGCGTCTGGGCGTTCACGCTGTGCTTTCTCAGCATCGGCCTGACGACGCGCCTGCGCTCGCTGTCCGCGACCGGCGTGAAACCGTTCCTCGCGTTCACGGCGGGCGTCGCGGTGAATGTGGTGCTCGGCTACCTGTTGTCCGCGCACGTGTTCGCGCACTACTGGAACAGCCTCGGACAGTGATGAGCAAGTTGACGAGGCGCCGCGCGCGCGGCGACGAGGCCGGATCGGCGGCCTCGCTCGTCGCGCGGCGAGAGACGGAACCCGAAGCGACCTGCGCGCACTGCGCGCATCGCGCCGACGACCGGCACGCGCTCGAAGCGCGCGTGGCCGGTCTGGTCGTATTCAGTTCGGGGTTTGGCGCGAGCGTCGCGCATAGCCGGCTGTGCATGCTGCACGACCAGCTGGTGTCGCCGAACGACACATGCAGCGCGTTTCGTGCGCGCGGACGCTGAGCCCCCACCTGCCGCGCCGCCCGGCGCGGTCCGCCTGACGACGCAACGTCCGTGACGGGCGGCGACGCGCCCGGATGCGGCTCACGTCAGCCTCGATCGGCGCGGCGCATCGCGTCGAGATCGTTGCGGCCGCTGTCGCGGGCAGAGCCCGCCGGCACACGCTCGCGGCCCGGCAACGTCGCGCCGCGAATGAAGAGCACCGCGCACAGCGCGCACATCGCCCAGATCCCGCCGATCACCATAATTTTTTCCATTTCTGGCCTCCCTCTCGTGCCGCAGCTTCCATAACCCGTATAACGGCACGCCGCGGTTTTTGCTGAGGGCGATCAAGCCGGTTGCGTTCCAGGGAAAGTACCGACTCCAACCGGCGAGGCCCGGCGCACGGACATTCCGCGCAAACCCTTTGCCGACAGGGCCGCGACGAGGGTGCAACCGATTCCGGCGACTGGTTGCACCTTTCAAATTGAACGGTTAGGATTCAGCAACTTTTTTGGTCTTGGCCGGCGCGCGCCCGGCAACAGAAGGAAACATGGCTAGCACCACCCTCGGCGTCAAAGTCGACGACCTCTTGCGTTCGCGGCTGAAGGACGCCGCAGCGCGCCTCGAACGCACCCCGCACTGGCTCATCAAACAGGCGATCTTCGCGTACCTCGAAAAAATCGAACAGGGCCAGTTGCCGCCCGAGCTTGCCGGTCACAGCGGCGCAACCAGCCTCGCCGAACCGCTCGTCGAAGGCGACGACGAGACCGCGTCGCATCCGTTCCTCGAATTCGCGCAGAGCGTGCAGCCGCAGTCGGTGCTGCGCGCGGCGATCACCGCGGCGTACCGCCGTCCGGAGCCCGAGTGCGTGCCGTTCCTGATCGGCGAGGCGAAGCTGCCGGCGAATCTCGCGGCCGACGTCGAGAAGATGGCCGCCGGCCTCGTCACCACGTTGCGCGAGAAGCGCAGCGGCGGCGGCGTCGAGGGGCTGATCCACGAGTTTTCGCTGTCGAGCCAGGAAGGCGTCGCGCTGATGTGTCTCGCGGAGGCGCTGCTGCGCATTCCCGATCGCGCGACGCGCGACGCGCTGATTCGCGACAAGATCAGCAAGGGCGACTGGAAATCGCACGTCGGCCACGCGCCGTCGCTGTTCGTGAATGCGGCCACATGGGGGCTGATGATCACCGGCAAGCTCGTGACGACGAACAGCGAGACGGGGCTGTCGTCGGCGCTCACGCGTCTGATCGGCAAGGGCGGCGAGCCGCTGATCAGAAAGGGCGTCGACATGGCGATGCGCCTGATGGGCGAGCAGTTCGTGACCGGCGAGAACATCTCCGAAGCGCTCGCGAACAGCCGCAAGTTCGAGGCACGCGGCTTTCGCTACTCGTACGACATGCTCGGCGAGGCCGCGACGACCGAGGCCGACGCGCAGCGCTACTACGCGTCCTACGAGCAGGCGATCCATGCGATCGGCAAGGCGGCGGGCGGGCGCGGCATCTACGAGGGGCCGGGCATCTCGATCAAGCTGTCGGCGCTGCATCCGCGCTACTCGCGTTCGCAGCAGGAACGCACGATGAGCGAGCTGCTGCCGCGCGTGCGCGCGCTCGCGATTCTCGCGCGCCGCTACGACATCGGCCTGAACATCGACGCGGAAGAGGCGGACCGGCTCGAACTGTCGCTCGACCTGCTCGAAGCGCTGTGCTTCGATCCGGAGCTGGCGGGCTGGAACGGCATCGGCTTCGTCGTGCAGGCGTACCAGAAGCGCTGCCCGTTCGTGATCGACTACCTGATCGACCTCGCGCGGCGCAGCCGCCACCGGATCATGGTGCGTCTCGTGAAGGGCGCCTATTGGGACACCGAAATCAAGCGCGCGCAGATCGACGGCCTCGAAGGCTATCCGGTCTACACGCGCAAGATCTACACCGACGTGTCGTATCTCGCGTGCGCGAAGAAGCTGCTCGGCGCGCCGGACGCGGTGTATCCGCAGTTCGCGACGCACAACGCGTACACGTTGTCCGCGATCTATCACCTGGCGGGGCAGAATTACTACCCGGGGCAGTACGAGTTCCAGTGTCTGCACGGAATGGGCGAGCCGCTATACGAGGAAGTGACCGGGCGCGACAAGCTGAACCGTCCGTGCCGTGTGTACGCACCGGTCGGCACGCACGAAACGCTGCTCGCGTATCTCGTGCGCCGGCTGCTCGAAAACGGCGCGAATACGTCGTTCGTGAACCGCATCGCCGACGAGAGCGTGCCGGTCGGCGAACTCGTCGCGAATCCGGTCGACGAAGCGGCGAAGGTCGTGCCGCCCGGCGCGCCGCATCCGAAGATTCCGCTGCCGCGCAATCTGTACGGCCAGGACCGGCTCAACTCGATGGGGCTCGATCTGTCGAACGAACATCGGCTCGCGTCGCTGTCGTCGGCGCTGCTCACGAGCGCGCATCATCCGTGGCGCGCGGCGCCGATGCTCGAATCCGCCGACCCCGTCGACGGCGTGGCGCGCGACGTGCGCAACCCGGCCGATCATCGCGACGTGGTCGGCACCGTCGTCGAAGCGACGCCGGCGCACGTCGAAACCGCGCTCGCGAATGCGGTCGCCTGCGCGCCGATCTGGCAGGCCACGCCGGTCGACGCGCGCGCCGATTGCCTCGCGCGCGCGGCGTACCTGCTCGAAGCGCAGATGCACACGCTGATGGGCCTGATCGTGCGCGAGGCGGGCAAGTCGCTCGCGAACGCGGTGTCGGAGATCCGCGAGGCGATCGACTTCCTGCGCTACTACTCGCAGCAGATCCGCGACGAGTTCTCGAACGACACGCATCGTCCGCTCGGCCCGGTGGTGTGCATCAGCCCGTGGAATTTCCCGCTCGCGATCTTCATGGGCCAGGTCGCGGCCGCGCTCGCCGCCGGCAACACGGTGCTCGCGAAGCCCGCCGAACAGACGCCGCTGATCGCCGCGCAAGCGGTGCGCCTCCTGCGCGAGGCCGGCGTGCCGGCCGGCGCGGTGCAACTGCTGCCGGGCGACGGCGAGACAGTCGGCGCGGCGCTCGTCGCCGATGCGCGCACGCGGGCGGTGATGTTCACCGGCTCGACGGAAGTCGCACGGCTCATCAATCGCACGTTGTCCGAACGACTCGATGCCGACGGCCGGCCGATTCCGCTGATCGCGGAGACCGGGGGCCATAACGTGATGATCGTCGATTCGTCGGCGCTCGCGGAACAGGTGGTCGCGGACGTGCTCCAATCGGCGTTCGATTCGGCCGGCCAGCGCTGCTCGGCGCTGCGCGTGCTGTGTCTGCAGGAGGACGTCGCGGAGCGCACGCTCGACATGCTGACCGGCGCGATGAAGGAGCTGCACGTCGGCAATCCGGATCGTCTGTCGACCGACGTCGGCCCGGTGATCGACGCCGACGCGAAGCGCAACATCGACGCGCACGTCGCCGCGATGCGCGAAAAGGGCCACAAGGTCGCGCAATTGCCGATGCAGGAGGGCGCCGCGCAGGGCACGTTCGTGCCGCCGACGCTGATCGAGATCGACAGCATCGACGAGTTGACGCGCGAAGTGTTCGGCCCCGTGCTGCATGTCGTCCGCTATCGCCGCAGCCAGCTCGACCGGCTGCTCGAACAGATCCACGCGACCGGCTACGGCCTCACGCTCGGCATCCACACGCGGATCGACGAGACGATCGCGCATGTGATCGGGCGCGCGCATGTCGGCAACGTGTATGTGAACCGCAACATGATCGGCGCGGTCGTCGGCGTGCAGCCGTTCGGCGGCGAAGGGCTGTCGGGCACCGGGCCGAAGGCGGGCGGCGAGCTGTATCTGTCGCGCCTGCTCGCGACGCGGCCGTCCGGGCTGCCGAAGTCGCTCGCGCAGGCGCTGGTAGTGGATGCGCCGGCCGAAACCGGCGACAATCCGCAGTCCGCGCAAGCGGCGCAATCGACGCAATCGACGCAGTCCGCGCGGTTTGCCCCGCACGCGGCGCTCGCCGCGCTGCGCGACTGGCTGATCGACGAGCAGCAGCCGGCGCTCGCGGCGCGTTGCGAAGGCTATCTCGAACACGTGCTGGCCGGCGCGACCGCCGTGCTGCCCGGGCCGACCGGCGAGCGCAACACGTACACGCTGTCCGCGCGCGGCACCGTGCTGTGCGTGCCGGCGACAGAAACCGGTGCGCGCGCGCAGTTCGCGGCGGTGCTCGCCACCGGCAATCGCGCGCTGTTCGCGGGCGCGGCGGGCGAAGCGCTGGCGGTCGCGCTGCCGGCGTCGCTCAAGCCGTATGCGGGCGTGAAAAAGGGCGCGGACGCGAGTTTTGACGCGGTACTGTTCGAGGGCGACAGCGACGAACTGCTGGCGCTCGCGAAGGAAGTCGCGAAGCGGCCGGGGCCGATCGTGTCGGTGCAAGGCGTGGCGGCGCGCGCGCTCGCGAACGGCGAAGAGGACTACGCGCTGGAGCGCCTGTTGACCGAGCGCTCGGTCAGCGTGAATACGGCGGCGGCGGGCGGCAATGCCAATCTGATGACGATTGGCTGAAGACGTCGCTGAACGCGATGGATGGAGACGGCTGAGCCACCGTTGCAGTCGGCTCGATAAAAGGAAGCGGCAGGGCTTTTCTCGCGAAAGCCGCTCTATTTAATCTGGTACCCAAGGAGTAGCTATGCAACACACCATCAAACAGCTGGCTGGCGCAACGCTGGTTGCGGCCATGTCGCTGGCGGGGAGCGCGCACGCGCAGCAGGTGGAGGAGGTGAAGATCGGTTTCGCCGGTCCGATGACGGGCGCGCAGGCGCACTACGGCAAGGACTTCCAGAACGGCGTCACGCTCGCCGTCGAGGAATTCAACGCGACGAAGCCGGTGATCGGCGGCAAGCCGGTGCGCATCGTGCTGGATTCGGCCGACGACCAGGCCGACCCGCGCACCGGCACGACCGTCGCGCAAAAGCTCGTGGACGACGGCATCAAGGGCATGCTCGGCCACTTCAACTCGGGTACGACGATCCCGGCGTCGCGCATCTACGCGAACGCGGGCATCCCGCAGATCGCGATGGCGACCGCGCCCGAATACACGCAGCAAGGCTTCAAGACGACGTTCCGGATGATGACGTCGGACACGCAGCAGGGCTCCGTCGCCGGCACGTTCGCGGTGAAGAACCTCGGCATGAAGAAGATCGCGATCGTCGACGACCGGACCGCGTACGGCCAGGGTCTCGCCGACCAGTTCGAGAAGGCCGCCAAGGCGGCGGGCGCGACGATCGTCGATCGCGAGTTCACGAACGACAAGGCCGTCGACTTCAAGTCGATCCTGACGAAGCTGAAGGCGTCGAATCCCGACCTGATCTACTACGGCGGCGCCGACTCGCAGGCCGCGCCGATGGTCAAGCAGATGAAGACGCTCGGCCTGCGCTCGCCGCTGATGGGCGGCGAAATGGTCCACACGCCGACGTTCCTGCAGATCGCGGGCGCGGCGTCGAACGGCACGATCGCATCGCTCGCGGGCCTGCCGCTCGACCAGATGCCGGGCGGCAAGGACTACGTCGCACGCTACAAGAAGCGCTTCGGCGAGGACGTGCAGACGTATTCGCCGTACGCGTACGACGGCGCGATGGCGATGTTCACCGCGATGAAGAACGCGAACTCGACGGACCCGGCGAAGTACCTGCCGTACCTCGCGAAGACCAGCATGCCGGCCGTGACGACGAAGAACCTGTCGTATGACGAGCACGGCGACCTGAAGAACGGCGGCATCACGCTGTACAAGGTCGTCGACGGCCAGTGGACGCCGCTGCAGAGCATCGGCGGCAAGTAAGCCGCACGCTGTCCGGCCGCTGACGCCACGCAAACCCCACGGTCGAAAGGCCGTGGGGTTTTTTGTTGCGCGCGCGACGTGCTGGACGCGCGTGTTGATCGTTCTCCAGGCTGGCGGATCCGGCTCGCGACGCGGCCCGGACCCAGCGCGTCAAGGCTCACCTTCGCCGGTCATTCAGCGTCCCTCAACTCACGCTTCCCCGCGCAGCTTGCGCCCCTGCTGCTGGATCTGCGCGAGCGTCGCGGCCGGCGTGCTCGCCTCCTTCGGCACGCGCACCTCGATCAGTGCCGGCACGCCCGCCGCGAGCGAGCGTTCGAGCGCGGGCAGGAAGTCGGCGGTCCGCTCGACCGTCTCGCCATGCGCGCCGAACGAGCGCGCGAACGCCGCGAAATCCGGATTCGTCAATTGCGTGCCGTGCACGCGGCCCGGATAGTGGCGCTCCTGATGCATCCGGATCGTGCCGTAGTGCCCGTTGTTCACGACGATGAACACGACCGCGAGCCCGTATTGCATCGCGGTCGCGATCTCCTGGCCGGACATCAGGAAGCAGCCGTCGCCCGCGAGTGCGACCACCGTGCGCCGCGGATACAGCGACTTCGCGGCGATCGCGGCCGGCACGCCGTAGCCCATCGCGCCGCTCGTGGGCGCGAGCTGCGAGCGAAAACCGCGGTACATGAAGTGCCGGTGCAGCCACGTCGCGTAGTTGCCCGCGCCGTTCGTGACGATCGCGTCGTCCGGCAGCCGTGCGCGCAACTGCTCGATCACTTCGCCCAACTGAACGTCGCCCGGCATCGGACGCGGCTTGCGCCATTCCAGATACGCGCGGTGCGCCTCGTCGGCCGCGCCGGCCCACGCGGGCGCCGGCGGCGCATCAAGCGCGGCCAGCTGCGCCGCGAACTCCGGCAGGCCCGACACGATCGGCAGCGCCGCCGCGTACACGCGGCCCAGTTCCTCCGCGCCCTGATGCACGTGGATCAGCGTCTGTTTCGTCACCGGAATGTCGAGTAGCTGGTAGCCGCCGGTCGTCGCTTCGCCGAGGCGCGGCCCGAGCGCGAGCAGCACGTCCGCGTCGCGAATGCGCGCGGCGAGCGCCGGATTGATCCCGAGCCCGACATCGCCCGCATAGTTCGGATGATCGTTGTCGAGCGTGTCCTGGAAGCGGAACGCGAGGCCGACCGGCATCTGCCAGTGTTCGGCGAACCGGCGCAGGTCGTCGCGCGCGGCGTTCGTCCAGCCGCTGCCGCCCGCGATCACGAACGGCTTCTTCGCGCCGGCCAGCAGCTCGCGCACGCGCGCCATCTGCGCAGCCGACGGCGACGCCTGCACGCGCCCGGCAGCCGGCGCGACCGGCATCGCGGCGCACGCGTCGGTCAGCATGTCCTCGGGCAGCGCGAGCACGACCGGCCCCGGCCGCCCGGACATCGCCAGATGGAACGCATGGCTCAGGTATTCCGGCACGCGGCGCGCATCGTCGATCTGCGCGACCCACTTCGCCATCTGGCCGAACATGCGCCGATAGTCGACCTCCTGAAACGCCTCGCGATCCATCTGTTCGCGCGCGACCTGGCCGATCAGCAGGATCATCGGCGTCGAGTCCTGAAACGCGGTGTGCACGCCGATCGACGCGTGCGTCGCGCCCGGCCCGCGCGTGACGATCGCGACGCCCGGACGGCCGGTCAGCTTGCCGGTGGCCTCGGCCATGTTCGCGGCGGCCGCTTCGTGCCGGCAGACGATCGTCTCGATGCGCTGCGTCTCGTCGGCGAGCGCGTCGAGCACCGCGAGAAAGCTCTCGCCGGGCACGCAGTACACGCGCTCGACGCGTTGCGCGACGAGCGCGTCGACGACGCGCCGCGCGCCGGTCGTCGTGTTGCCGTCGGTGGAAGCGGACTCGTTCGAATGCGGCATGGCGTTCAAGTCTCCGTCAATGGGATGAATCGGTGTCAGCACTCGACGATGTTCACCGCGAGTCCGCCGCGCGACGTCTCCTTGTACTTCGTCTTCATGTCGGCGCCGGTCTCGCGCATCGTCTTGATCACCGAATCGAGCGACACGTAATGCGCGCCGTCGCCGCGCAGCGCCATGCGCGCGGCGTTGACCGCCTTCACCGACGCCATCGCGTTGCGCTCGATGCACGGAATCTGCACCATCCCGCCGACCGGATCGCAGGTGAGGCCGAGGTTGTGCTCCATGCCGATTTCGGCGGCGTTCTCGACCTGTTGCGGCGTGCCGCCCATCACGGCCGCGAGCGCGCCGGCGGCCATCGAGCACGCGACGCCGACCTCGCCCTGGCAGCCGACCTCCGCGCCGGAGATCGACGCGTTCAGCTTGTACAGGATGCCGATCGCGGCGGCGGTCAGCAGGAAGTCGATCACGCCTTGCTCGTTCGCGCCGGGCGTGAAGCGCGTGTAGTAGTGCAGCACCGCCGGGACGATGCCGGCCGCGCCGTTGGTCGGCGCGGTGACGACGCGGCCGCCCGCCGCGTTCTCCTCGTTCACGGCGATCGCGTACAGGTTGATCCAGTCGATCATCGACAGCGGATCCTGCAGCGCGCGCTCGGGCTGGCTCGTCAGCGAGCGGTACAGCTGCGGCGCGCGGCGCTTCACATGGAACGGGCCGGGCAGCGTGCCGTCGGCGGCCGGATTGCCGATCCCGCAGCCGCGCGACACGCACGACTGCATCACGTCCCAGATGCGCAGCAGGCCCGCGCGGATCTCGTCGTCGCTGCGCCATGCGCGCTCGTTGTCGAGCATCAGTTGCGCGATCGACTTGCCGGTCGACGCGCACATCGCCAGCAGTTCCGCGCCCGTCGTGAACGGATGCGCGAGCTGGTCGGCCGCCGCGATCACCTTCGTGTTCGCCGCGCCGGCCGTCACGACGAAGCCGCCGCCGACCGACAGATACGTCGATTCGCGCAGCACGCGGCCGTCGGTATCGAATGCACGCAGCTTCAGCCCGTTCGGATGCTCGGGCAGCGCCTGACGATAGAACGCGATGTGCTCCTTAGGCACGAACGCAACCGGATGGCGGCCGAGCAGCGCGAGCGTGCGGCTCGCGCGAATCGCGTCGAGCCGTTCGGCGATCGTGTCCGGATTCACGGTGTCCGGCGCGTCGCCGAGGAGGCCGAGCATCACGCCGCGATCGGTGCCGTGCCCCTTGCCGGTCGCGCCGAGCGAGCCGTGCAGATCGACCTTCACCGCCGCGGTCGAATCGAGCAGCCCGTCGCGATCGAGCGCCTGCGCGAACATCAGCGCCGCGCGCATCGGCCCGACGGTGTGCGAACTGGACGGCCCGATGCCAATCTTGAAAAGATCGAATGCGCTGACTGCCATCAAAACGGCTCCTGCAAAGAAACGGGTGAGACGACGCCGGCCGACACGCTAGCGCGCCGGCAGCGGCAGGCACACCGCGAGCCACACGGGCGGCGTCGGCGCGAGCTGGCGCGCGACGCTCGCATAGCGGCCGTCGAGGCGCGCGGCGAGATGAAAGAGTTCGGCCGCATTCATCGGGTCCCACGCGCCGGTGAAGCCGGGCAGACCCGCCTCGCGCCGTTTCGCGTCGAACGGCACGGTCGAATGCACGAATTCGTCGTGCGTCTTCTGGCCGAGCGCGTACGGCACGAGCCAGTCGAGCGCACGCGCGAGCGTCGCGCCGTTCGGCGCGCGCTCGGTCAGCCAGTTGCGGTTGTGGCGGCGCGCGGCGAGCGCCGCCGTCACGAGCGGCTGAAGGTCGTAAGCGACGTAATGCAGCGCGTCGCGTTCGGTGAAGTCGAGCGTCGAGCCGTCGGGCGCGATGTTGTCGCCGAGGTGCTCGACGAACAGGCGCTGCGCGGTCGCGATCATGCGCCGGTTGTCGAGCGTGAACGCGGCCATCGCGATCAGCTTGATCCGGTGGCTCTGCCAGTTGTTCGCGAACGTGCCGCGCAACGGACGCGGCTGCGCGTCGATCTGCGCGATGTAACCGTTCGCGAGCTTCGCGATGAACGCCATCGTCGCGTTGCGCGTCTTCACGGGCAGCGCGCTGGCGGTCAGGTCGTACGCGAGGATCAGCCCTTCGAAGCGCGTTTCGTCGATCGGATTGAAGCTCGGCTGGTACGTGGTGACCCACGCGGACAGAAAGCGGTCGACGAGCCGCAGATAGCGGTCGTTGCCCGTCGCGCGCCACACGAGCGCGGCGTTGCGCATCAGGTCGAGGTCTTGCTGCGCGGCGACGCTCTGGTCGTAGATGCCCTGATGCGGCAGCGTGCCTTCCGTGTGCAGCCGCGCGAGCGGATGCGGCGTGTCGTCGAGCCGCGCCTGCACGTCGGCGACGAGCGCCTTGACGCCGGGGTCGGCGTTCGTGCGCTCGCTCGACTGCATCGCGGGCGCCGCGCAGAAGTTCATCGCGGCGCGCGCGCCGGGCATCGCGACGAACCATGCGCCGAGCGCGACGACGATCGTCGCGAGCGCGAGGCCCGCGGGGCGCGCGCCGCCGTCGTTGCGTGCGGGCCTCGCCTGCATTGTTGCCGTTCGCACCTTCCGCACCATGCGGGACTCCTCGCTCAGGGCTGACAGGTGTGTGATGTTAACGGTTTGCGGCGGCAAGTGTAAAAGACAATGCCTGCCGCCTCGTTGCGAGCGGCAGGCCATCGGCACGATCGGCGCGGACAGCGCCCGCTTACTGCGATTCGTGCGCGTACTCCGACATCGGCACGCACGAGCAGAACAGGTTGCGGTCGCCGTAAGCGTTGTCGGCGCGGCCGACCGGCGGCCAGTACTTCTGCGCGACGAGCGAGCGCAGCGGATACGCGGCCGCCTCGCGCGAATACGCATGCTTCCAGTCGTCGGCGACGACCACCGCCGCCGTGTGCGGCGCGTGCTTCAGCGGGTTGTCCTCGCGATCGGCGCGGCCTTCCTCGACCGCGCGGATTTCGTCGCGAATCGCGATCATCGCGTCGATGAAGCGGTCGAGTTCGTCCTTCGACTCCGACTCGGTCGGCTCGACCATCAGCGTGCCCGGCACCGGGAAGCTCATCGTCGGCGCGTGGAAGCCGTAGTCCATCAGGCGCTTCGCGACGTCGTCGACGCTGATGCCGCTCGCGTCCTTGATCGGGCGAAGATCGAGAATGCACTCGTGCGCGACGAGCCCGCCCGGTCCGCTGTACAGCACCGGATAGTGCGGCGCGAGCCGCTTCGCGATGTAGTTCGCGTTCAGGATCGCGACCTCGGTGGCCGCGGTGAGATTCGCGGCGCCCATCATCGCGATGTACATCCACGAGATCGGCAGGATCGCGGCCGAGCCGTACGGCGTCGCGCTGACCGCGCCGATGCCCTGCGGCGCGCGCTGGTAGCCGGTCGACAACTGGTTCGGCAGGAACTGCGCGAGATGCGCGCCGACCGCGACCGGACCGACGCCCGGTCCGCCGCCGCCGTGCGGAATGCAGAACGTCTTGTGCAGGTTCAGGTGCGAGACGTCGCCGCCGAACTGCCCCGGTGCGGCGAGGCCGACCATCGCGTTCATGTTCGCGCCGTCCACGTACACCTGGCCGCCGTGCGCGTGCACGATCTCGCAGACCTCGCGGACGTTCTGTTCGAACACGCCGTGCGTCGACGGATACGTGATCATGATCGCGGCGAGCTTGTCCGCGTGCTGCGCGGCCTTCGCCTTCAGGTCGGCGGTGTCGATGTTGCCCTGCGCGTCGCACGCGACGACGACGACCTGCATCCCCGCCATCTGCGCGGACGCCGGATTCGTGCCGTGCGCGGACGCCGGAATCAGGCACACGTTGCGATGCGATTCGCCGCGCGACGCGTGATACGCGTGGATGATCAGCAGCCCCGCGTACTCGCCCTGCGAGCCCGCGTTCGGCTGCAGCGACACGGCCGCGTAACCGGTCGCGGCGACCAGCATCTGTTCGAGCTGATCGATCATCTGTCGATAGCCGATGGTCTGCCCGGCGGGCGCGAACGGATGGATCCGGCTGAACTCGGGCCACGTGACCGGCAGCATTTCCGACGTCGCGTTCAGCTTCATCGTGCACGAGCCGAGCGGGATCATCGAGCGGTCGAGCGCGAGGTCCTTGTCCGCGAGGCTGCGCAGATAGCGCAGCATCTCCGTTTCCGAGTGATGGCGGTTGAACACCGGATGCGTGAGGTACGCGCTCTCGCGCTGCAGTGCACCCGGCAGCGTGTCGGCGGGCAGCGCCGCGTCGAGCGCGTCGATCGACGGCACGTCTTCAATGCCGGCGACCTGCGCGAAGATCGCGAGCAGATCGGCGAGATCGGCGCGCGTCGTGGTCTCGTCGACCGAGATGCCGACGCGCGTCGGGCTCACGCGGCGCAGGTTGATCCGGCGAGCGCTCGCCGCTTCGTGCAGCGCCGGCGTGCGCGTGCCGGTGTCGAGCGTCAGCGTGTCGAAGAACGTGTCGTTCACGAGCGCGTAGCCGAGCCGCTTCACGCCGGCCGCCAGCAGCGCGGCGATACGGTGCGTGCGCAACGCGATCTTCTTCAGGCCCTGCGGACCGTGATAGACCGCGTACATGCTCGCCATGATCGCGAGCAGCGCCTGCGCGGTGCACACGTTCGACGTCGCCTTCTCGCGGCGGATGTGCTGCTCGCGCGTCTGCAGCGCGAGACGCAGCGCCGGGTTGCCTTGCTCGTCGACGGTCACGCCGACGAGACGCCCCGGCATCTGCCGCTTGAACTCGTCGCGCACCGCGAGATACGCGGCGTGCGGGCCGCCGAACGCCATCGGCACGCCGAAACGCTGCGTGTTGCCGACCGCGACGTCCGCGCCCCAGTCGCCGGGCGGCGCGAGCACGGTCAGCGCGAGCAGGTCGGCCGCGACGACCACATGGCCGCCCGCCGCGTGAATCGCATCGGTCAGCGCGCGATAGTCGCGCACGTCGGCACGCAGTTCGCCGTTCACGCCCGGATACTGCAGCAGCACGCCGAACGCATTCGCGCTCGCGGCATCGGCGGCCGGACCCACCTTCACGTCGATGCCGACGGGCGTCGCGCGCGTCTTCACGACTTCGAGCGTTTGCGGCAGCACGTCGTCGGCGACGTAGAACACGTTCGACTTCGACTTGCCGATGCGCTGCAGCAGCATCATCGCCTCTGCGGCGGCGGTCGCCTCGTCGAGCAGCGACGCATTCGCGATCGCGAGACCCGTCAGGTCGATCACCATCTGCTGGAAGTTCAGCAGCGCTTCGAGACGCCCCTGCGAAATCTCCGGCTGATACGGCGTGTACGCGGTGTACCACGCCGGGTTTTCGAGCACGTTGCGCAGGATGACCGCCGGCGTGTGCGTGTCGTAATAGCCCTGCCCGATGTACGAGCGGAACACCTGGTTCTTGTCCGCGAGCTTGCGCAGTTCCGCGAGCGCCTCCGCTTCCGTGCGCGGCTGCTCGAACGCGCCGAGCGGCAGCGTGCCTTCGCGGCGGATCGCGGACGGAATCACCGCATCGATCAGCGCCGCGCGCGACGCGAAGCCGAGTGCGTCGAGCATCGCCTGCTGGTCGGCAGCATCCGGGCCGATGTGGCGGGCGGCGAAGGCGTCATGCGCTTCGAGCGCGGCGAGCGTGAGGGGAGTGCGGTTCATCAGATGTTCCGGGTATTCGGGCTTCATGGGGTTCCTGCCTGTGCGGTGTCGCGCGGGCGGCGGGCCGCCGCGCGCGGGTCGCCGATGAGGGGTGTCAGGCGCCGATCGATTTCTCGTAGGCGGCGGCGTCGATCAGACGGTCTTGCGAGGCGCCCGCGGCCGGCTTGATCTTGAAGAGCCACGAGTCGTACGGCGTGCTGTTCACCTGCTCGGGCGAATCGACGATCGCGCTGTTCGATTCGATGATTTCGCCGGTGATCGGCGCGTAGATGTCGGATGCGGCCTTCACCGATTCGACGACCGCGACCGTGTCGCCGGCCGTGACCGTCTTGCCCGCTTCGGGCAGATCGAGGAACACGATGTCGCCGAGCGCTTCCTGCGCGTGATCGGTGATGCCGACGGTCACGGTGCCGTCGGCTTCGGTGCGGACCCACTCGTGCGATTCGGTGTATTTGAGTTCTGCCGGGATGCTCATAGGATGCTCCAGTGCGTGGTTCGGTATGGGCGTTTGAAAATGTCGTGCGCGGCTTGCGTCGCGGTGCGGTTCAGGCGACGAGCACCTTGCCGTTGCGCACGAACGGGAGTTTTACCACGCTTGCGGGAAGGGCTTTATCGCGGATCTGCACCTGCACGACGTCGCCGGGCTGTACCTGCGGCGGCACGCGGGCGAATGCGATCGACTCCTGCATCGTCGGCGAGAACGTGCCGCTTGTGATCTCGCCTTCGCCGTGCGGCGTCAGCACTTTCTGGTGCGCGCGCAGCACGCCGCCCGCCTTGCCGTTTTCCTTTTGCAGCACGAGGCCGACGAACGCCGCGCGGCAGCCGTTCGCTTCGAGCGCGGCGCGGCCGACGAAATCGCGCGGCTCCTTCAGGTCGACGGTCCACGCGAGGCCCGCGTCGAGCGGCGACACGGTCTCGCTCATGTCCTGGCCGTACAGGTTCATGCCGGCTTCGAGACGCAGCGTGTCGCGCGCGCCGAGTCCGCACGGCTTCACGCCCTGACGCTGCAACGCGTCCCACAGCTCGCCGACGGCGGCCGCGGGCAGCACGACTTCGAAGCCGTCTTCGCCGGTGTAGCCGGTGCGCGCGATCATCAGCTCGCCGAACGGCGTCGCGTCGATCTTCGCTGCGTTGAAGGGCTTCAGCGTTTCGGTCGCGGTGCGCACGGACGGCGCGACCTGCCACACGCGCTCGCGCGCATTCGGGCCTTGCACCGCGACGATCGCGAGGTCGGCGCGCGGCGTGATCGTCAGATCGAAGCCGCCTTCGCGGTTCAGCTTGTCGAACCACGCGATGTCGTTGTCGGCGGTGGCCGCGTTGACGACGGTGCGGAAGTTGTCCTCCGCGAAGTAATAGACGATCAGGTCGTCGATCACGCCGCCCTGCGGATTCAGCATGCACGTGTACAGCGCGCGGCCGGGCGTCTGCAGCTTCGCGACGTTGTTCGCGAGCGCGTGCGAGAAGAACGCGCGGGCCTTCGCGCCGCTGAAGTCGACGACGCGCATGTGCGACACGTCGAACATGCCGGCGTCGGTGCGGACCGCGCGGTGCTCGTCGATCTGCGAGCCGTAGTTGACGGGCATCTCCCAGCCGCCGAAGTCGACCATGCGGGCGTTCAGCGCATGGTGCGCGGCGTTGAGCGGAGTCTTGCTGAGTTCGGTCATGGGGCCTCGGTCTCGATACGGTCGACGAAAACAAAAAGGGCCATACAGGAGGCGCCGCAGGCCCGATTGCCTGTGGTCGCTTCATGCATGGCCCCTCTGTCCTCGGTACCTGAGAGATTGCGCCCCGGTTCGTCAGAACCGGACGACGCGCGCCCCTTCGGTGGGCAGCCTGCGCGCCGTGAGCGGGTTCGGTCGAACCGGCCGGCGCGCTACTGCCGCTCTCCAGAGTGCGGACCTTCGGGCGTCTCCGTTCCCCATCGCGTGGATGCGGGGGCGGATCAGCGGTCCGGCGCGCACGGTCCTTTTGCCTGAGAGTTTGTGGGTTGCCCCTTCGGCGGCGCCGGCTCCAGTGTTCGAAAGCCAGCGCGCTCTCCCGGCGCGCGTGGCGATTGTGCGCGACGCGCGGGGGACGTGTCAATGCGAGAAAAAATCGGCGCAGTCGCCGACGTCGTTACTCGATCGCGTGCGCGGCCGTGTCGAGTTCCTCGTTCAGCACGCGCTGCTCGCCGCTCGTCAGTCCGCCGCCGTGCTTCGACGCCATGTCGTGCGCTTCGCCGTGGATCACGTCGAGACGGTGACGCAGCGCGTCGCCTTGCGGCGCCGGGTAGCTTCCCTCGGTCACGTGCGTGTCGATGCGGTGGCCGAGCTTGTCGATGCGGCCGTCGACCTGGCGCAGCCGTTGCGACGAGATCTCGTGCTGTGTCGGGCTGCGGTGCTCCGGCGGCCGCGTGACGGTGCACGCGGCGAACATCGAAACGAGCGCGCCGGCTGTCAGCCTGCGTCCGAACTGGGACATCGAATACTCCTTGTGGTCGTTGCCGCTCCGGGGCGTTCCGTCGTCCCGCCGCCGGACGCCTCGCGCGATGTGATGACGATCGCGACGGGACGGCCTGTCGTTGCGGGGGCGTCGCCGGTTGAACGTCATCTTCGGCGTTACCGCTTACGCGCGCCTTTCCCTCGCGCCGACGCCACGCGCTCAAGCCTCGCGTTCAAGCCGTGCGCTCAAGCCGTGCGCTCAAGCCGTGCGCTCAAGCCTCGCGCGCGAACGCGACCGTGCGGCCCGAGCCGGCGCTTTCCATCGCCAGCTCGATCACGGTCATCACGTCGATCGCATCCTGCGCGCTGACCGGGAACGGCACGCGATCGCGGATCGACGCGGCGAGCGCGCGATAAAAGCCCGCGTAGTCGCCGTCCGCGGTCGGCAGCGCGCGCTCCGTTTCCTTGTCGCCTTCGAGCAGATGCAACTGTCCCGCGTCGTTGCCGCCGCCGAAGCCCGCGTTGCCCGGACGCAGCCCGGCCTTCAACTGATCCTCCTGCGTATCCAGACCGTTCTTCAGATAACTGCCGCGCGTGCCGTGAATCACGAAGCGCGGCGCGAACGCGGCGAGCGCGCTCGCGTGCAGTACCGCTTCGTGCTGCGCATAGCCGAGCACCAGATGCGCGTAGTCGGGCGCCGAGCCGCCGTCGCGCCGCGTATGCACGAACGCGGTGACGGTCTGCGGCACACCGAAGAGCGCGAGCGTCTGGTCGATCAGATGCGGGCCGAGGTCGTACAGCAGACCGCCGCCGCGCGCCGCGTCCTCGCGCCAGCGCTGGCGCACGAGCGGACGGAAGCGGTCGAAGTGCGATTCGAAATGCGTGACGCGACCGAGCAGGCCGGCGTTGAGCAATTCGCGTACCGTGAGGAAGTCGCCGTCCCAGCGGCGGTTGTGAAACGGCGCGAACAACAGCGCGCGTTCGTGCGCGAGCGCCGCCAGCTGGCGCGCTTGCGCGGCCGTGAGCGTGACCGGCTTGTCGACGACCACGTGCTTGCCGCTTGCGAGCGTGCGGCGCGCGAGGTCGAAATGCGTGTCGTTGGGCGTAGCGATTACAACGCAGTCGAGATCGTGGAGCGCGAGCAGCGCGTCGAGATCGGCGACGATCGTTGCATCGGGGAAGTCGGCGCGGGCGCGCCCGGGCTGGCTCGTCGCGATCGCGGCGACCGCCGTTTGGGCGCAATGCGCGATCACCGGCGCGTGGAACGTCTGACCGGCGAAACCATAGCCCATCAGGCCGATTTTAAGGGGCGAGCTCATTGGCATTCCTCTCCAGGTGGCGGGGGCACAGGCGCATGATTCTGGCACAGCGCGGCGTGCCGGTGCGAAGCGACGGCGGCGAGGCGCTCGTGTTAACATCGCGGGTCTCCGCGCGGCGGCCGGGCTTTTGCGCCGTTGCGCCGTGCCGGCCGCCGCGCCCGCGATGCGCGCAAGCCGTCCAGCCGTCTCACCCGTTACCCGTTTGCCCTTCCATCCAGCCACGATGTCTGCAGGTCTGAATCCCGCGCAAAGCGAAGCCGTGCGCTATCTCGACGGTCCCTGTCTCGTGCTCGCCGGCGCGGGCAGCGGCAAGACCCGCGTGATCACGCAGAAGATCGCGCACCTCATCGAAGCGAAAGGTTTCGAGCCGCGCCACATCGCGGCCGTCACGTTCACGAACAAGGCCGCCGCCGAAATGCGCGAGCGCGTCGGCAAGCTGCTCGAAGGCAAGACGCTGACGACGCCCGGCAAGGAAGGCCGCAAGGTGCCGGTGAACCAGTTGACCGTCTGCACGTTCCACTCGCTCGGCGTGCAGATCCTGCGTCAGGAGGCCGAGCACGTCGGCCTCAAGCCGCAGTTCTCGATCATGGATTCGGACGACTGCTTCGCGATGATCCAGGAGCAGGTCGGCTCGACCGACAAGGGCTTCATCCGCAAGATCCAGTCGATCATCTCGCTGTGGAAGAACGGCCTCGTGATGCCCGAAGAGGCGATGGCGATCGCGTCGAACGAGGACGAGCACCAGGCCGCCATCGTCTACCGCAATTACGTCGCGACGCTGCACGCGTACCAGGCCGTCGACTTCGACGACCTGATCCGCCTGCCGACCGAACTCTTCGCGAAGAACGAGGCGGTGCGCGATCGCTGGCAGAACCGTCTGCGCTACCTGCTGATCGACGAGTACCAGGACACCAATGCTTGCCAGTACGAGCTGCTGAAGCTGCTCGCGGGTCCGCGCGCCGCATTCACCGCCGTGGGCGACGACGACCAGGCGATCTACGGCTGGCGCGGCGCGACGCTCGAAAACCTCGCGCAGCTCGGCCGTGATTTCCCGAAGCTGCACGTGATCAAGCTCGAACAGAACTACCGTTCGACGGTGCGGATCCTCACCGCCGCGAACAACGTGATCGCGAATAACCCGAAGCTGTTCGAGAAGAAGCTGTGGTCCGAGCACGGGATGGGCGACACCATCACCGTGACGCCCTGCAACGACGAGGAACACGAGGCCGAGTCGGTCGTGTTCCGGCTGTCCGCGCACAAGTTCGAGCGGCGTGCGCAGTTTCGCGACTACGCGATCCTGTATCGCGGCAATTTTCAGGCGCGCATCTTCGAGCAGGTGTTGCGGCGCGAGCGGATTCCGTACGTGCTGTCGGGCGGCCAGTCGTTCTTCGACAAGGCCGAGATCAAGGACCTCTGCGCGTACCTGCGGCTGATCGCGAATCCCGACGACGATCCCGCGTTCATCCGCGCGATCACCACGCCGCGACGCGGCGTCGGCAACACGACGCTGGAGGCGCTCGGCGCGTTTGCGGGGCAGGCGAAGGTGTCGCTGTTCGAGGCCGTGTACATGGGCGGGATCGAGGCGCGGCTTTCCGCGCGGCAGGTCGAGCCGATGCGCGCGTTCTGCGATTTCATGCAGCGGCTGACCGAACGCGCGGACAAGGACCCGGCCACGACCGTGCTCGACGACCTGATGGAGGCGATTCACTACGAGGCGTATCTGTACGACGCATTCGACGAGCGCCAGGCGCAGTCGAAGTGGCAGAACGTGCTCGAATTCCTCGAATGGCTCAAGCGCAAGGGGACGAAGCCCGAGAAGGAAATCGACGAGGATGCCGAGGCCACCGGTTACGACAACGCGGACGGTCTCGGCGACACCGGCAAGAACCTGCTCGGCCTGATTCAGACCGTCGCGCTGATGTCGATGCTCGAAGGCAAGGAAGAGGACCCGGACGCAGTGCGGCTGTCGACGGTGCATGCGTCGAAGGGGCTCGAATATCCGCACGTGTTTCTCGTCGGCGTGGAGGAAGGGATCATGCCGCATCGCGGCGGCGCCGACGACGAACCCGTCGACGACGCGCGCATCGAGGAAGAGCGCCGGCTGATGTACGTGGCCATCACGCGTGCGCAACGCAGCCTGCATCTGAACTGGTGCAGGAAGCGCAAGCGGGCGCGGGAGACGATCGTCTGCGAAGCGTCGCGCTTCATCAACGAGATGAGCCTCGACGACGCGCCGCCGCCGGGCGCCGACGAAGCGCCGATGTCGCCGAAGGACCGGCTCGCGAGTTTGAAGGCGTTGTTGCAGAAGGGTTGAGGGCGGGGAGGGCGCGCGTTGGGGGCTCTTTGAGCGTAAGCGGCTCGCTTGTGGGGCTTCGGTCCTGCATTGCACGCTGCTGCGCCCACGTGTGACGCTCGCGGGATGAGAGTGCGCCGCGCCGACTCGCGCGGCTTTCTTCGGAGGCGTGTGTGCCTCGGCCGACGCGCGGGACTCTCTTCAGGTGCGAGCGCGCCTTGAACGACGCGCGTGATTCCCTTCACGCGGGAGCGCGCCGCGGCGTCGATGAAGGCCGGTTTGCCCGCGTCGATCCTCCAGCCCACCGACGCAGCCCGCACGCCGGAATCGACCGCCGCCGCGACGCCGCTACTTCGCCGCGTTGACCATGTAGTCGACCGCAGCCTTCACATCCGCATCCGACGCGTTCGAGCCGCCCTTCGGCGGCATTGCGCCCTTGCCGTGCAGCGCGTAGTTGTAGATCGTGTCCATCGGATCTTTCAGACGGGGCGCCCAGTCGTCCTTGTTGCCGAACTTCGGCGCGCCGAGCACGCCGGCCACGTGGCACGCCTGACACACCTGCTGAAACAGCGCCTTGCCGGCCTGCGACGCGTCCGCGCTTTGCTGCGCGCCGCCTGCGGCCGCTGCGACGGGTGCGGGTCCGCCGCCCGGGGCCGGCGCGGATGCCTGCGCGCCGCTGCCGACCGCGGCGATTGCCGCGGCGGCCTGAGCGGTGGCCTGAGCCGTAGCCTGAGCGGCCGCCGCCGTGCCCGCTGTCGCCGCTGCCGCCGACGCGCCTTGCGGCGCGTTCGCGGCCGGCTTCGGCGGGTCCTGGAACTGCGCGCCGCCGTGATTCGCCATGTACGCGACGGCGAGGCCGATCTCGTAATCGCTGTAGTCGTCGGGACTGGTGCCGCCGCGAGCGGGCATGGCGCCCTTGCCGGTGAGCGCGGTGTGCCACAGCGTGTCGAAACCCTGCGCGATGCGCGGCGCCCAGTCCGACGCATTGCCGAACTTCGGCGCGCCCGCGGCGCCGGTTGCGTGACACGCGGAACAGACCGCCTGGAACACCTGCTCGCCGGACTTGTAGACGCGCGGCGCGTTGGCGTCGCGGATCGTCACCTGCGCGATCGGCGCGATGCGCCGCGCGACTTCCTGGCTGGATAGCTCGTCGGTGCCCGCGCCGGTGCGCGTCGTGTTGTCGACGTAAGTCGCGAGCAACACGATGATGGCGATCGGAACAGCGAATCCGGCAATGACCGCTGCGATCAACTGGCCAGGCGTCCTGATGGGGGCTCCGTGGGGTGGTCCGGGTGGTGCGGGTGGTCCGTTGGGTGCTTCGCTCATGCTTGTCTCGTCTCCCGTTGGTCTTGTGAGCGGCTGCGACAGGACGGCAATGACGATTGCAAATGGAACCCGGAGATTATAGACGGAAGGTCCCGCGCCGGAAGGGCGCCGCTCGCGCGTGTTCAGTGGATGTATACCCTTGGCGGGCGGGTCGGGCTGAATCCGGCGCCTCATTCGGCGAGCTTCAGCGGCCGGGGCCGGCGGGGCGAGGCCCGCCGGCCGCTCGGTGGACGCGACTGGCGAAACCGGGTATCCTCTCGGTCTCACTGCGGCGCGTTCGCGCCGTGATGCGCCCGTAGCTCAATGGATAGAGTACTGCCCTCCGAAGGCAGGGGTTGCTGGTTCGATCCCAGCCGGGCGCGCCAAGTCTGATAAGGGTTTCAGGGATTTTTCGGCTCTTGGATTTCAAGCTGTACGGAAATCATACGGAAACTCGATCTGGCTCTTCCCCCCTAAGTTTTCATCTCTCCGTTCTATCGTTTTTGCCAAGGATGCTGCGCGGTCCGCATCGCGTTAAGCTACGCATCGGCAATGCCGCCCTATTTCCCTGATATCAATGATGACAGAACCTACAGGAGCCAACCGTGCTCAACTGGGCCTCAAGGCCCGATGTGTAGAGATTCAGCATTACCTGTCCAAACGCTATGCAGTGCTCAGGCCAGGTAAGACCTCGGCGGATTTCGTTACAGATATTTGCAGTGCCATACTCGCGCGCGATGACGACTCCGTCGATCACCCGCTTGACTTGATCCAACTGCTGCTGCAACCAGAAGATCCATCGGTGCCGCTGGAGCAGGCGCAGGCCGATCCGATTGTTCCGCTCATTCTGTCTGCCACTTACCTACTGCGCGCCATGCGGGCCGAAAAGCAGGGGAAGCATGCGAACGGTTGGAATTACTTGGTAGATGCGACGTATTTTTGCGGGTTGGCACAAGGCGGGCAACACGTCGACCTGGTGTATGCCGAGGCTGCGACTGAGACCTCAAGTGCTCGCGGGAAGGCGGGCGCTGACCAACGGTATGGGAACAACTACGATTCGGTCGTGCAGTATGCACAACAGCTGGCAAGGGAAAGGCGTCCGAAGAATGGGTGGCCCTCACGGAATCAGGCGGTTGAGGCAATCCTTGAAGACGTCAGCAAGTTTTCGGAAAAGACCTGGAAGAAATTGTCTGCGCAGCAAGCGCCCAAGACGGTCCATGGCTGGCTTTCGCTGATGGCAGATGCAGCCACTTTTTTCATTGAAGGCAAAAAAGCAAGTAAGAAAGGTAATTGAAATTCGCGTTGGTACTGAGGAATTGGGGGTAGCCGCTACCCGATTCGCCCGCTCCGGCAACCGGAGCAGTTCAGCCCGCTGCGGGATCAGTTTCCGGCCACCAGCGCCCGCGAAACGGAACAGTCTGGTTCCCCCTCCTGGCTGATATTGCCATGCGCAATCAGCGTCCCCTTCCCCGCAAGGGCAGGCATGACGAACCTGTGCAAAGCGGTATGACCACTCGCTGCGCTGTCTTGTGTACACCTGTCTGCCGGTAGACAGTACCTGTCAGCGGGCAGACGGCATATTTAGAAGTGTGGCCGTATGTCCTAATCACTCTCACTGGGCCCAGCAACCACCACCCGCATCCAGAGAGAGGTAAAGCAATGTACGGCAATGCAGCATCCAATCAGTCGTTGAACGTGCTGAAGGCACCCGGCGTCTCGAAAAAGACCGGAAGGTCGCGTAGCTCGATCTACAACGCAATCGACCCCGCCTCCAGGTATTACGACGAAACCTTCCCTCGGCCGATCCGCACGGGCGCCAAATCGATCGGCTGGATCGAGTCCGAGGTCGATGCCTGGATCGCGTCGCGTGCCCAGGCGCGTACCACGTAAGCAGGGGGAGACAATGAACAACCAAAACTTCCAACCCCGGCCGCAGGGCGATTCCCTGTTCTCACGCAATTGGCGAAATCGCCGAAACTACGCAAGCGGCCCTGTTCTGGAGGTCGCGAGCGAGATCCCGGTGCTCCCGGTTATCTGGCTGTGGCGCTTCTGGCTCGCCCGCGGCAAGCTCCATATCCTCGCAGGCCCGCCCTCGACGGGTAAGACGACACTGGCGTTGCAGGTGGCCGCAACGCTCACGCGTGGGGGCACATGGCCGGATGGTAGCCAGGCGCCGATCGGGCGCGTGGTGATCTGGACCTGTGAGGATGGCATCGAGGACACGATCATGCCGCGATTGATCGCGTGCGGCGTCGATTCCTCGAGGGTCTACATCTTGCGGGTGACGAACGAGAACAACCGCACCCGCGCGTTCGATTTCACTCGCGACCTGGTACCCCTCGAAGCAAGGGTCCGTGAGCTCGGCGATGTCGCGTTGGTCATTATCGATTCGATCGTGCAGGTCGTGACGGGAAACTCGAACAACAACAGCCAGGTGCGCAAGGATCTCGATCCCCTGGTGAAGTTCGCCGAGCAGACGAATTGCGCGATTCTCGGTCTGACGCACGTTAACAAGGGGTCGAAGAAAAAAGATCCTCTCGAACGCGTCAACGGCAGCACGGCCATTGGTGCCTTGGCCCGGCTGGTGTGGATCGTCTCCCGTGACGCCAGTGACCGTGCTGGCGACGGTGTTCCGAGCAGCGTGCTGGTTCGCGCGAAGTCGAATCTGGGGCCGACCGAGGGCGGCGTTGCATACCACGTCGAAGGCGTCGATGTTCCGATCGACTCCGTCAATATCACCCATAGCTCCAAGGTCGTGTGGGATGAGCCGTTGCGCGGCTCGCCGAAGGACATCCTCGACGAGGCCGAAGGTGCTAACGCTAACGCATCGGGCCGCGAAGACCGCATGCTAGAGGCGATGAATTTCCTCTTGACGTTGCTAGCAACGGGGCCGGTGCCGGCGGAAAAGGTCCAAGAGGGGGCCTTGCAAGCGGGCCTCTCGTGGGCCACGGTTCGTCGTGCGTCGGATCAGCTTGGGGTAAGGAAGTATCGGGCGATGGGCGGCCCGCAATGGTACTGGACACTGGAGACCCATGCGGCTGGCGGGTCGCAGCAGCAGGCCTGGTCGACGAGTTCGCCAGGTTATCCGGGGGCATCCGATGCAATGTTCGGCAGCGCCGGTTCGACGCACACCGCGTATAACCTGTTCGCAGATCATGCGGGTGCACTGCAGGGCTGGGCAAAGCCTTCTCGGCAAGCCGGCGCGCCGGCAGCGTCCCCAATGCGCGAAACTGGTGAGCAGCATGAGCAGCATGAGCAGCATGAGCAGCATGAGCAGCATGAGCAGCATGAGCAGCATGAGCAGCATGAGCAGCATGAGCAGCATGAGCAGCATGAGCAACATGAGCAACATGAGCAACATGAGCAACATGAGCACATGGCCGAGATCGTCGACGGGATCGATGGAGGCATGTGGCGCTTCATGGTTGACGAATGCCAGAAGAGGTATTGGGCGACGTCGCAACCAGCTGACGCCGACGAGCACGCCGCTCTGCGAGAGAAGATCATTGCATCGGTCCTGGATCGCAACGTGCAGGTCGACGATGCAGCCTGGAAAGCTTGCGCCATGAAAGCACTGTTGAACGCCGAATTCTGGTTCGCCTAACGCCTTTTGCCCGCAGGCTCACCTGCGAGAATATGCCCTCAATTCTCAATTGATGCCCGTGTCCGCCAGTCTCTGGCGGATGCGCGACCAAGCTTATCTTCAGACACTCGCTTAGGTGCGGCGCGTCTCAACCGCCTGTATGCCGAACGCTTTGGCGGCCGGCCGCTGATCTCGTAGGGTATGAGCACGTGAATGCTGGCATGGCTTGCGATGACGATCCACCCGGCCACTTTTGATTCGACGTGATCTCAATCGATTTTAGTGTCCACGTGGGCAGTGTCGCGCGGTACATGATGCTTGGGCGTTATGTACCGCTCTCCGCTGACGGACTGGGTTCGGACGGTCTATCGTCCGCGCTCAGTCCATACACCCTTTGCGTAAATATTTTCCACGCCAGGATCTCGACGTGCTCGCTTCAAGAACGGCACGTACTGTCGCTCGCACTTCAACGGCGGTGTTCGATGCGACTTGGACGGCATTGGCGATCAAGCGCATAACCCGGAGCCGGCTATTCCGATAGTCGCGCTTGATGCAACTCCAATATGGCCCAGGCGGTTCGAGACGATTAGGTAAGCCGCAATATGGCGAGCGCATGGAAAGGCGCTACGGCCGGTTGGGCGCGTAACGCACCGACGGCCCGCATGCAAGTGACCAGAGTCGCCCATGCGTTCTTTTTGTCGGATGTGCGCACTTTCAAAGGGCGCACGGTTCGCAGTGTGTTGTGCGTGCAAAATTGGAGCAACGTGAGTGGCTTTCCCTTGCGGAGAAAAGCGGAAACACGCAACGCATTTCTTCTGTCTAGAAGATAGCGCGTTTGCGCGCGATACTTTGTATAGAAGGAGTTCGTAGTTGAAGTTAATTTTTATCACCTCAGCTACCAATAATATAGGTCGGGTGATGCTGCTGCATCACCTTCTCTCTCACGCAATTTACGTGAGGGGGAACCTTTAAGGAGGGGGTTTGTAGGGTAGTGAGCGAGCGAAGTGAAGCGATCTATTAAAGAGATTATAGTAGCCGAGAGGCGAATATAATCTCTTCCCTTTCACTGTGAGGGGCATTTACAACCCCTCACAGCACTTTTTGGAGTTTATAGCAACCGCAGGCTTCTGCCGGAGGTGGATATAAACTCGATTAACCGGGACTTGGCTGGAGGCCAATCCCGGGATTCTTTCCTTAAATAGAGAAATGATGCGAGCCACACCTGATGGGCGACCAAGCCCAGCAGGGACATGGACACGGTAGCGGTCATCAGGCTACGAAAGAGTAGAAATTATAAACATTAGAGAAATATACTATTCACCATAATCCTACAGGGATGATGATAACGCTGCACGACGCAGCGAAGCCCGGCGTCAATTCTTCCGTTCAAGGTCGACGCGTGAGGTTGAAATCTTGCGGAATGAAAGAATTGATGCAAAGCCATGTCCTGACCGCCAACGTTTCGGCTTTTATCTAGGAGGAGGCAAAGCAAAAGCGGTGCATTGCGAGTTCTCGGGCGTGTTGGAGTTCCAATGCGAGATCGATGCCTCGACGCCGGTTGCAGCCGAGCCGGACTTAGGACGTCAGAATCCGTACTTTGCGAGTCTTCACGATTTGCGGCGAGCGTTTTCGGATGATGTCGGTGGTGTACTCGAACAGCACCGCTCCCGGGATGTTGGTCGGGACGTCGTTGACGAGCTGCGACGGCACGTGAACGATGAAGTCGTCCGGTTTGCCCTGCGAACTGTGCTCGTAGGCGACGCGGTATTGGATGGCGAAGTAGAGGGGAATTTTGACGCGGATGATTGCAGCAGTAGCGGAGGACTATCGAGGATGGTGATCTGGCTCGATTGCCGCCGCTCGCAGCTTCGAGCGCCTCGTGAAAACGGATTGGACGGCCGTGAGCGCAGCAAACTGCGCCGGTGTGACGCGGCCCGCACATGCACGTTGGTCGCGGTGTCAAGCAGCTCAGTCCGGCCAAACTCGGACATTGTTGGCGGGAATAGGACCGGCCGTGACCCGATCGGAACCAGACGTTAAGCATTTTCACTCGATTCGAGATTTGGGTTGTTCGACGTCAGGTTGTTTCCGCACGTAGTACTTGCTTTCGATTTGAGACCTGGTCTGACGCAGCCACTTGCGGACGATGCGGCTCGACGGCTCTGCGTAGAAATGCGCGATGAACA
>Ga0310811_10001048_pt1 | contig 35631 bp, 31 predicted proteins | sample YCmetagenome_FD_207642 | JGI IMG/M metagenome (GOLD analysis project Ga0310811, IMG submission 207642) | Soil microbial communities from experimental microcosm in Duke University, North Carolina, United States - YC | ecosystem: Engineered > Artificial ecosystem > Soil microcosm > Unclassified ... | reverse complement strand
CGTGCAGATGCTGTCCTTCGGCTCGATCGGCGTGGGCATCAAGCTCAACTCCGACTTCGACAAGGGCCTGATGGACCGCTTCCGCTCGCTGCCGATCGCCCGCGTGTCCGTGCTGAGCGCGCACCTGGTCTCCAGCGTGCTGCGGCTGCTGCTGGCCAGCCTGATCACCTTCACGGTCGCGACCTGCCTGGGCTTCCGGGTGCACACGAACGTGTTCGAGTTCTTCGGCGGCATCGCGCTGCTGCTCGCGCTCGGCTTCGGCGTGTCCTGGCTCGCCGTCTACGTCGGCACGATCGTGCGCAGCCCGCAGGCGGTGCAGGGCGTGCTCAACATCGCGCTGTTCCCGCTGATGTTCTGCTCCTCGATCTTCACCTCGGTGAGCACGATGCCGGGCTGGCTGCAGGCCTTCGCGAAGGTCAACCCGCTGACCACGGCGGCGGACTCGGCGCGGGCGCTGATGGTCGGCGGGCAGTTCACCGCCGGGCACGGCGTCTGGATCACGCTGGCCTGGGCGGCGGGCATGAGCATCGTGTTCGCTCCGCTGGCCCTGCGCGCCTACAACCGTCACGTCTGAGCGTCGTGATCCCGCCGGTTTCGCCACCACCAGCCCGGCGAGACGGCCGGGTCCACGGCGAAGACCTCGTGACAGGTTTCGAGCACCGTGCCGGAATCCACGGCGCGGCCTTCCGCGAAGGCCGCGCCGTACGCCTCTTCGCCCAGCTCGGCGCGCGCCGCGGCGACGCTCTCGGCGAGGTCGGGGGTGACGGACGGCGGAAGTTCGCGGCCGCGCACTACGGCGTAGAGGCCGTGCAGCCAGGCCGCCCGGCGCGGGTTGCCGTAGGCCACCTCCAGCGCCGCCTTCGCCTCGATCACCGCGCCGATGTCGGGCCGGTCGTAGTGGAAGGCGACGGCGTACTCGAAGGCCTCCCTGAGCAGCCGCGCGGTCTCCTGGAGGTCGCCGCGGGCCAGCGTGATCCAGGCCCGCTGCGTGGACAGCAGCGCCAGCACCGGCGTCAGGAACGTCCGTCCGGCGACGCGGCCGAGCTCGTCCAGCCAGGCCTGCGCCTCGTCGAGCCGGCCGTCTCGGCGGGCGCGGACGCACTCGGCGGTCATCAGGTAGATCTTGGCGTGGCCATCCGGCCGGTTCCGGGAGATCTCGTGGGCCTGCGCGAGGGTGCGGGCCGCGCTCGCCTTCTCGCCCAGGCTCTCGTACTCGTTGGCCGCCATCAGCAGCAGCATCACCTCGTCGGTCGACGAGCCGATCAGCCGGGTCGCGGGCAGCACGTCCTCGATCGCGGCCAGGGCCTCGAGGTGGGCGCCGCGCTGGCTCTCCAGCAGGGCCACGGTCTGCCCGCAGTTGGCGATGCCCCACTGGTCGCCGAGCTTCACGAAGCTGGCCAGCGCCTGCGCGGTCAGCGACTCGGCCCGTGCCGGATCGTCGATGCTGACCTTGGCCTGGAACATCCGGACGGCGGCCAGGCCCCAGTCGTCGCCGCGCTCGGCCAGCCGCGCGCACTCGCGCTCGCAGGCGTCCTCGATCCGCTCCGGCTCGGTGTAGAGCGCGGTGGCGATCTCGGCCAGCGAGTAGAGCGCGTCGCGCCACTCCCCCGCGCGGGCCAGGTCCCGCGCCCGATGCAGCTGCGCGGACGCCTCCTCCAGGCTGACCCCGCGCTCGAAGGCGTAGAGGGCGTCGAATGTCAGGACCCGCAGTAACCCGGCGTCCCGCGGCACGCCGAGCCGCTCGGCCAGCTCCAGCGCCTTCGGGACGCGGTGCCGGTCGAACTGCTTGCCGCGCATCGTGCTGTACCAGGACAGGCCCGCGCACAGCCGCAGCGCACAGGCCGCGTCGTCCATGCGGATCGCCCACTCGAGCGCAGCGCGCAGGTTGTCCTCGGCCGCGTCCAGCCGGTACATCCACTCCACCTGGCCGGGGCCGCGCAGCAGCGGATCGGCGCGTTCGGCCAGGTCGGCGAAGTGGTTCGCGTGCCGGGTGCGGACCAGCTTCTCGCGGCCCTGCTCGGCCAGCCGTTCGAGGGCGTACTCGCGGATGGTCTCCAGCAGCCGGTAGCGCATGCCGTGGTCGGCGCCCGCCGGGGCGACGGCCGGCTCGGCCAGCACCAGCGACTTGGAGACGAGCCGGTCGATCAGGTCCAGCACGTCCAGCGCGTCCAGACCGGAGACCCCCTCCAGGTCCTCCAAGGCTGCGCCGCCCGCGAAGACCCCGCAGACCGCGAGCAGCTCGCGCTCCGGGACGGAGAGCAGCTCCCAGCTCCAGTCGACCACGGCGCGCAGCGTCTGCTGCCGGGGCAGCGCGGTGCGGGCGCCGGTGGTCAGCAGCCGGAACCGGTCGTCGAGCCGGTCGGCGACCTGGCGCGGGGTCAGCACGTTGAAGCGCGCGGCGGCCAGCTCCAGGGCGAGCGGGATGCCGTCGAGGCGGCGGCAGATCTCGGCCAGCGCGGCGCCGTCCTCCCCGGCCGCGCCGAGCCCGGGTCGCACCGCGCGGCCGCGCTCCAGCAGCAGCTGCATCGCGGAGTACGAGGCGAGCCGGCCCTCGGCGGAGTCCGGCGGCGGCACGGCCAGCGGGGCGACCGGCAGCCGCTGCTCGCCGGGCACGCCGAGCGGCTCGCGGCTGGTGGCCAGGATCGTCACCCGCGGGCAGGCGGCGAGGATCTTCGCGGCGAGCCCGGCGGCGGCGTCGATCACATGCTCGCAGTTGTCCAGCACGAGCAGCGCGGGGCGGTCGCCGAGCGCGTCGAGCAGCCGGGCCGCGTCGTCCAGCTCCGCGGCGAGCCTGGTCCGCTCGGCGGAGTTGATCAGGTTGTCCCGGCCGCCGACGGCCGCGTACACCTCGGCGTCCACCGCCTGCGCGGAGACGGGGGCGAGCTCGGCCACGTGCGCGACCTCCCGCGCGGTGGCGACGGCCCTGGCCAGCGACGTCTTGCCGGAGCCGCCGGCGCCGGTGAGGGTGAGCAGCCGGGTGCGGCCGAGCCGGTCGTGGATCTCGCCGAGCACGGCGTCCCGGCCGATCAGCCGGTGCGCGATCGGCAGCGCGGGGGCCGTCGGCGCCGGCGGGTCGACGGGCGGCTGCGGGGCCTGGCCGGCGAGCAGGCTCAGCCGCGCGCACTCGGTCTCGATGACGCGGGCGAGCCCGGCCAGGTCGGGCACGTCGGCGAACTCCGCGAGCGGCTCCGGGCCGGCCAGGGCGAGCGCCGCGCGCGCGCTCTGCGGGCTGCCGAGCTCGGCGAGCCGCTCGAAGCGGCAGAGGTCGACATACGCCGGGTCCACGTCGAGGACGTAGCCGGTCGGCCGGGAGGCGACGGTCTCGGCGCCGACCACCCGGCGCAGCCGGGAGATCAGCGCCTGCAGCGCGTTGGCGCTGGGCGGCTCGCCGTTCCACAGCTGGTCGGCCAGGTACTCGGCGCGCCGGACCTCGCCCGGGGACACGGCCAGCAGGGCGAGCAGCGCGCGCAGCCGGAAGCCGGTGATCTCCACGGACTCGCCGTCCCGGAGCACCGCGGCTCCGCGCAGCACCGAGACACCCGTGACCAGACCCATGCGGCCCATTGTCGCGTATCGGGCCGCGGGCCGGTGCGGCTATTTCTGCTGCACGGGCACCGCGGGGACGCCGGCGGGCTGCCCGTTGTCCGGGTCCTGCTCGGTCTGCCCGGCCTGGTACTCGGCGTCCAGCTTGTTCAGGTGCTTGCCCATATTGCGGCACAGCAGCCAGACGGCCACTCCCAGGATGCAGACGATGATGAACCCGAGCAGGCCCGGGGACACCTGGTTCGGATCGAGACTGATGGCCACGCCGCTCATGGAAACCGCTCCTTCTCAGCCGTTCAATGAGGAAGTGTAAGCGACGCAGTCGGCGTACCTGGGCAGCAGGTCCGACTTCAGCGCCTCCTCGAGCGAGGGGGCCGCCTCGTCCTTGGCGGACAGGATCGGCACCTCGGCCGGCCAGTCGATGCCGAGGTCCGGGTCCAGCGGGTGGATGCCGTGCTCGGCGGACGGGTTGTAGGTCTCGCTCACGCAGTAGTGCAGCGTCGCGTCGTCGGTCAGCGCGACGAAGCCGTGGCCGAGGCCCTCGGACAGGTAGACCGAGCGCCGGTCCACGTCGTCGAGCTGGACGAACTCCCAGGCGCCGAAGCTCTCCGAGCCCACCCGCAGGTCCACGATCACGTCCAGCACGGCGCCGCGGACGCAGGAGACGTACTTCGCCTGCGACGGCGGGACGTCGGCGAAGTGGATGCCGCGCACCACGTCCTTGGCCGAGACCGAGAGGTTGCCCTGGGCCAGCCGCAGCGGGTGGCCGACCGCCTCGGCGAGCTTGTCGTGCCGGTACCACTCCAGGAACAGCCCGCGCTGGTCGCCGAACTGCTGCGGCAGGATCTCCCACGCGCCCTCGATGGACAGCGGCGTGATCTTCACGTTTCTAGTTTCCTTCGGATTCGAGCAGGTTCAGCAGGTAGTCGCCGTAGCCGGACTTCAGCAGCGGCTGGGCGAGCTCGTACAGCCGCTCGTCGCTGAGGAACCCGGCGCGCCAGGCGACCTCCTCGACGCAGCCGATCTTCAGACCCTGGCGCTCTTCGATCACCCGCACGTACTCCGAGGCCTGCACCAGCGAGACGAAGGTGCCGGTGTCCAGCCAGGCCGTGCCGCGGTCGAGCACCGAGACGGTGAGCCGGCCGGCGTGCAGGTAGGTCTCGTTGACGCCGGTGATCTCCAGCTCGCCGCGGGCGCTGGGCTTGAGGTCGCGGGCGATCTCGACGACGGAGTTGTCGTAGAAGTACAGGCCGGGCACGGCGAAGCGGGACTTCGGCTTGGCGGGCTTCTCCTCGATGGAGATCGCGTGGCCGTCCTCGTCGAATTCGACGACGCCGTACGCGGTGGGGTCGGCGACCTGGTAGGCGTAGACGAGGCCGCCGTCGATCTCGGTGTTGGCGCGCAGCTGCGTGCCGAGGCCGACGCCGTGGAAGATGTTGTCGCCGAGCACGAGCGCGACCCGGTCGTCGCCGATGAAGTCGGCGCCGAGCACAAAGGCCTGGGCCAGCCCGTCGGGGCTGGGCTGGACCGTGTACTCGAGGTTTATCCCGAACTGCGAGCCGTCGCCGAGCAGCCGCTGGAACGCGGCCTGGTCCTCCGGGGTCGTGATGATCAGGATGTCCCTGATCCCGGCCATCACGAGGGTGGAGAGCGGGTAGTAGATCATCGGCTTGTCGAAGACCGGCATCAGCTGCTTCGAGATCGCCTTGGTGATCGGCCACAACCGCGAACCGGTACCCCCGGCCAGGATGATTCCGCGCATGGGCCGACAGTGTAGCCCGCGCGGCTGAGTCCGCGGACAGCGCCCGACGCGACAGAATGGAGCCATGGCGGACAACGGCGCGCGACTGCAATGCCCCTGCGGCTCCGGCGAGATCTACGACGGCTGCTGCGGGCCTCTTCATTCGGGTGAGGCGCGGGCGGCGACGGCCGAGCAGCTGATGCGCTCGCGGTACAGCGCGTTCGCGATGGGCGACGCGGCGTACCTGCGGCGGTCCTGGCATTCGTCCACGCGCCCGAAGCGGCTGGAGCTGGACAAGGACACGCGGTGGATCCGGCTGGAGATCCTCGAGACCCGCGACGGCGGCCCGTTCCACACCTCGGGCACGGTGCGGTTCCGCGCGCAGTACGCCGAGCGCGGCGCCGCCCCGGTTTTCATGGAGGAGAACAGCTCGTTCTCCCGCGAGCACGGCGCCTGGGTGTATGTATCAGCGCTCTAACCCGCGGTGCCGTGGTAGCTCAGGCGCCTGACGCGATGTACGCGCCGCCACGTGCCCCGTGACGCCCGTCCCGCAGGCCCCTGAGGTAGGCCGGGACGTCCGTGCCGCCTAACCCGCGGTGCCGTGGTATTCGGCGCCCGACGGGATGTACGCGCCCGCCACGTGCCCCGTCACGCCGTCCCGCAGGCCCCTGAGGTAGGCCGGAACGTCCGTGCCGCGCTTGGGTTCGAAGAGCACGATGTACGCGAACCAGCGCACCAGGAAGAGCGCGTTCGCCAGCGCCCACACCGGATTGTGGCGCACGTGCTCCTTGATCAGCACCACGCCGTTGCGCGTGTTCCAGTAGTGCCGCCACGCGGCCTGGTGCCCGACCCGGATCTCCCGGCCCAGGAACCGGTGCACGCGCACCTCGCCGATCGAGTGCGGCATCTCCAGCGACAGGTCGCGAACGATGCGCACCCCGGCGCGCCGCATCCGCAGGCAGAAGTCCACGTCCACGTAGTCGACGAAGAAGTCCTCGCGGAAGCCGGGCACCCGGTCCAGGCACGAGCGGCGCACCAGCATGCCGGAGGTGATCACCAGGTCGCGGTCGTCCACCTGCTCGTGCCGCCGGTCGGCCATCGTCTCGTAGGTGCGGCCGGTGTCCGCGTCGACCGGGCTCGGCCCGACGATGCCGATGCCCGGATCGCCGAGCACCTTGGCCAGGCCCTCGATCATGCCGTCCGGGATGACCGAGTCCTGATCCAGCAGCAGCACCGCCTCGGCGTCCTCCGGCAGGTGCGCGATACCGCGGTTGAGCCCGGCGGCCAGGCCGAGGTTCCGGCCGCCGCCGAGCACGGTGACCCGCGGGTCCGCGAAGCCGCTCAGCGGGTCGGGCGGCTCGCCGCCGTCCGCCGGGAGCGGGGTGTTGTCGACGACGATGACCGACTCGCAGGCCCCGAGCGCCGACTCGACGACCCCGCGCAGCAGTTCGTCCGGGTGGTACGCCGTGACGATCGCGGTGATGCGCAGCACGCTCAGCGGCCCTCTTCGGCGTCCTGCTTCAGTCGCTCCTGGCGGTTCTTCCACCAGCCGGCGCCCTGGTTCGGGTTGCTCAGGTGGGCGAGCAGCGAGAAGGCGCGCGAGGTCTGCATGAAGAACTTGAACAGGCCGAAGCGCAGCTTGCGGGCCAGGCCCTTCTGCTCGCCGTGCTCGCGCCAGTGCGTCGAGGCGTCGCCGCTGAAGCCCGGGGCCTCGAGCGCGGTGTAGTAGTAGAGCGCTACCGAGCGGCGCCAGTGGCCCTCGACGATCGGCTTCGGGAAGCCGTGCACCGACTTGTCGTCGGTGGTGAAGATCATCACGCGGCCCCAGTCCGGCACGACCAGCGCGCCGTCCTTGCCCAGGTCGCCGACCTCGAGGCAGCCGCCGAAGGACTCGTCCCAGTCCTCGTTCAGGTAGACCAGCACGTTGACGCGGCGGTAGAGGTCCATCGCGTCGTAGATGTGGAAGTCGGTGTGCTTGCCGAGGATGCCGCCCGGGCCGCTCAGGTGCAGGCCGCCGCCGACCAGGTACGGGTCGACCAGCAGCTTCGGGATGCCGGTGACCTTCTCCAGCGCGCGCAGGAAGGCGGGCTGGGAGAGCTCGTTGATCAGCTGCGCGAGCGGCTCGGGGATCTTCGCGATGTCGTCGCAGGTGAACTTCTGCATCTGGTACGTGTCGCCGAGCGGGCGCCAGTCCGGCCAGTCCGGCTTCGGGAAGTGCTCGTCGGCGAACTCGGGGCCGACCTGCAGCATGTCATCGAGCACGATGTGCGGGAACGGCTTGTTCGCCGTGTAGCGCACGGACCATTCCTCGGCGTTAGCCCGGAACTTCTCGAGGTCGAACACTGGTGAGGCGGTCATTTCCGCAATACTCCATCACGCTCGTGACGTCGGCTGTGGGGGTGCCCGGGTTACCCGGGCAGATTAGCACTCCGGACTGCATCGTACTCAGCGCCCGAGGGCAGGTAGCGGCGGTCGACGCGGCCGGTCATACCGTGCAGGAGGCCGCGCAGCACGGCGGGGACCGAGGCGCCGCGGTGCTCGTCGAACAGCGCCGTCACCAGCAGCCAGCGCGCCGTGAACAGCGCGTTGGTGAGCACGAAGCCGCGCTCGGCGCCGAGGAACTCCCTGCTCAGCACGATCCCGTTGCGGGCGATCCAATAGTGCCGCCACGCCGGGTAGTGCAGGACCCTGACGTTCAGCCGCCCGATCCGGTGGTCCCGGCCCGAGCCGATCGAGTGCGGCAGCACCAGGCCGGCGTCGCGCACCACGCGCCGGCCGGAGCGGCGCACCCGCAGGCAGAAGTCCGAATCGACGCAGTCCACGAAGAAGTCCTCGCGGAAGCCGGGCACGTCCGCGAAGACGGAGCGGCGCACCAGCATGCCGGAGGTGATGATGCTCGGCCGGTCGTCCACCGCCGTGTGCCGGTCGGCGCCGCGCTCGTAGCGGCCGCCGGTCGCCGCGTCCACCGGGGTCGGCCCGACGACGGCGATCGTCTCGTCGTCCAGGTGCGCGAGCAGGCCGGCGACGAGCTCGGCCGGCAGCACCGAGTCCTGGTCCAGGAAGAGCACGGCGTCCGCGTCGGCCGGCACCTCGGCGAGCCCGAGGTTCAGCGCGCCCGCGAGCCCGCGGTTGGCGCCGGACCGCAGGACCGTGACCCGCGGATCGTCGATCTTGCCGGCCAGGCTCTCCGCGTCGCCGGGAGTGTTGTCGGCGATCACCACGGACGCGCAGCTGCTCAACGCGGACTCGACCACCGCCGCGAGGCGTTCGTCCGGGTGGTAGGCGGTGACGACCGCCGCGATCCTCGCCATCACTCCGCGTCCCTCACACCGGGCGGGTACGAGCCCTCGGGCAGGTATCCGAGCGAATAGCGGCCGGTCAGAGCGTCGAGCACACCGCGGCTGAGCGCCGTCAGCTGCGCTGCGCGCTTCGGTCCCCAGCACGCCACGGACAGGAACTTGCGCGCCAGGAAGATCGCCATCGAGGCCATGCCCTGCGGGCGGCGGCGGTCGTAGTCCAGCGCGTACTGCACGCCGTTGCGCGCGATCCAGTAGTGCCGCCACGGCGGGTAGTGGGTGACCCGCACCCGCACCGGGCCGACGCCGTGCTCCTGCCGGTTGCCCATGGAGTGCGGCAGCTTCAGCGTGAAGTCCTGGATGACGCGGAAGCCCGCCTTGCGCGCGTCCACGCAGAAGGCGATGTCCACGAAGTCGTTGAACAGGTCCGCGCGGAACGGGCACCGGTCGATCACCTCGCGGCGCACCAGCATGCCGGAGGTGATCACCGCGGTAGCGTCCTCGACGGTCTTGCCCTCGGTGCCGAAGTTGTAGGCGGCGCCGTGCGCGGCGTCCCACGGAGTCGGCGCGACGATGCCGATCTTCGGGTCGGACTCGAGGTGCGCGCGCAGGCCGGCGACGAGGCCGTCCGGCAGCACCGAGTCCTGGTCCATCAGCAGCACGGCCTCGGCGTCGGCCGGAAGGGCGCCCACGCCCAGGTTGAGCGCGCCGCCGAGGCCCAGGTTGCGGCCGACCGGCAGCACCGCGACCCGCGGATCGTCCAGCTTTCCGGCCAGTGAAGGGGCCGGAGCGGGCGTGTTGTCGACGACGATCACGGCGGCGCAGTCCCGCAGCGAGGAGTCCACCACGGCGGCCAGCCGCTCGTCCGGGTGGTACGCGGTGAGCACCGCGACGATCTTCATCTCTCGCACGCACCCGAGCGTATCGGCTCCGCGCACGGCTACGCTAATATCACCTGGTCATGCGCCGCATTCTGGACTTCCTGCGCCGGCCCACAATCTTCCTGGCCGTGGGCCTGATCGTCTCCGCCTTCTCGGGGTCGGTCTACCTGCTGATCGTCAACCTTGCGTTCCACGACAACCCGCAGTACGTCCTCGCGTTGCAGGGCCTGAACACATTGCTCGCCGCGATCAGCACCGGCGTGATGTCGGGCATCGAGCAGGAGATGGTCCGCGCCGTCAGCCGCGCGATCGTGCACCGCCTGCCCACCGCGCCGGTGATCCGCAGGCAGGTCAAACAGGCCGCCTGGTTCGTCGGCGTGACCATCGCCGGCTGCCTCGTGCTCTCCCCGCTGCTCACCAATCGCTTCCTGGCCGGCAGCTGGGTCATGTACATCGAGCTGATGATCGGCCTGCTCGGCGCGATCGTCTCCTTCCAGGTGCGCGGCACGCTCTCCGGCAAGCAGGACTTCCACGTCTTCTCGATCACCCTGCTGGTCGAGTCGTTCACCCGCATGCTCCCGTGCGCGCTGCTGCTCGTGGCCGGAAACCGCGACCTGTGGCTCTACGGCCTGTTCTTCGCCCTCGGCCCGGTGCTCTCGGCCGTGGTCGGCATCGTGCTGCCGAAGATCTGGCACCGGCCGCAGTACGACGAGTTCGGCGGAGACGACGCCGGGGAGCAGAGCACGGCCCTCGAAGAGAGCGGTGGCCGCGCCGCCGCCAACCTCGGCCTGCTGACCGGTGCGACGCTCGCCTCACAACTGCTGCTGAATGCCGTCTCGCTGCTCGTCATCGCGCGCTACCAGCACTCCCCCGACAAGCAGACCCAGAACCTTGCCGCCGCTATCAACTCGGCGGTGGGCCTGGCCCGCATCGGCATCGTGGCGCTGCTCCCCATCCAGACGCCGCTGCTGCCGAAGCTGACCACCGCCGCCGAACGCGGCGATGTCGGCGAAGTGCGGCGCAAGACGCTGCTGCTGGTGGCCATCTGCGCGGGAATCGGCCTCGCCGCCATACTCGTCTGCGCCACCATCGGTCCCTGGGTCATGCGCGACATCATGCACGCCACCGCCGAGCTGCCCCGCTGGTTCCTCGCGGCGTTCGCCGGGGCCACGATGTTCATGATGATCGCGATGATCCTGCAGCCCGGCCTGATCGCGATGAACCGGCACAAGAGCGTGATGATCGGCTGGACCCTGGGCTTCGTCGTCTCCGTGCCGGTCTTACTGATCAACGGCGACATCCTCAAGGTCACCGCCGCCGGCGCCATCGTCGGCCCGCTGGTCACGTCCATCTTCCTGGCCATCGACCTGTGGTGGAGCATGCGCCACCGCGCCGCCGCCACACCGGCTCCCCGCGACACGTCCTCGTCGCCCGACCCCGACCCGGCCACCTCGACGCTGCACTGAGGCGCCTTCCCCCGTTTTCCCGCGTATTTGCGACAGTCTCGTCACGAAGCCCACCGACTGCCGCATACACAGCGTCACCCCCTGCATACTGAAGGGGATGATCGGCACAGAGGGCAGCCCCGGCCCGGCCATGCCCTCGAAGTGGCTCGGCGTCGGGCTTATGGCTGCGGTCGCAGCGGTCTGGTACGCCCTCTACGCGTACCTGAAGTTTCGGCAGGGCGGATTCTTCGGGTGGGATCTGGGGATCTTCGATCAGACCGTGCGGGCTTATGCGCACTTCCACCTGCCGTACGTCACGAGCATGCAGCACGGTTACGCGGGGGATCCGGGGCGGCTGGAGTGGACGGATCACTTCAGTCCGATCCTCATTCTGCTCGCGCCGCTCTACTGGGTCTCGAACAGTGCGTACAACCTGCTGTTCGCGCAGGCGGTGCTCTTCGCGGCTGCGGCGCTGCCGATCTTCGCGTTCGCCCGGCGGCGGCTGTGCGCGCCGCACGCCCGGCCGACGGCGGCATACCTCGTGGCGGCGGTCTACCTACTGTCGTGGCCGTTGCAGTCGGCGCTCGCCTTCGACTTCCACGAGGTGGCGTTCGCGCCGCTGCTGATCGCGTTGATGATCGAGCGGGCGGACGCGCGGCGGTGGGGGCACGCTGCGGTGGCGGCTGGGTTGCTGCTGCTGGTGAAGGAGGACATGGGGCTGGTCGTGGCCATGACCGGGATCTGGCTTCTGATCCGCGGGGACCGGAAGGTCGGGGCGTGGTTCGTGGCCGCGGGGCTCGGGGCGATGGCGCTGATCATCGGTGTGGTGATGCCGCTCGCGGGCGGGTCGTCGCTGCGGGACTTCGAGTACAAGCAGCTCGGTGCGACTCCGAGGCAGGCCGTGCTTCACCTGATCGAGCATCCATCGCTGATCGTGACGCGGTTGATCGATCCGCATGTGAAGGTGACGACGCTGCTGTGGCTGATGCTGCCGGTGCTGTTCCTGTGCCTGCGGTCGTGGATCCTACTGCTCGCGCTGCCGCTCATCACCGAGCGCTATTTCGCGGACATCGGCTTCTACTGGATCAGGGACTACCACTACAACGCGTTCGTGATCGCGATCGTCGTGATGGCGGCCGTGGACGGCGCGAGCAGGTTCCGCCGGCCACGATGGCGGCTCGGCTGGGCTCTCGCGGCGCTGGCCGTGAGCGTGGCGCTGCTGCCGAACTTCCCGCTCTCGGCCGTGGCGGGAAAGGCGCTGTGGCGGACGACAGACTCCGTACAGGCGCAGGAGCACCTGCTGAACGAGCTGCCTGCGGGCAGCGAGGTCCTCACGCCGTGGCCGAGCGATCCGTACACCGGAGGCCATGTGCATCCGGTCAATCTGCACTTCGCGACGGCGGCACCGGAGTGGATTCTGACGAGCGACATGCCGGGGGACGTCGCGGCGCTCAACCAGACGCTGGCAGCAGGCAGGAACCACGCGCGGTACGCCGTCTACGCAAGCTACAAGGGCTGGACGATCGGCAGACTCATGACAGTCGCCGTCGCCCAGCCCTCTTCGTCCTCGTCGTCTCCGGGAAGCTGAAAGCTAGCTCTTCTTGGGCCTCAGCAGCCGCATGCAGGGCATCTCCACGCAGCGGTAGAGCAGGTACGCCAGGCCGGTGGCACCGGCGAGCAGCGCGAAGACCATGAGCAGCGCCGTGCCGCCGTACCAGCCTCCGGGGCGCCAGAGGCGCATGATCTGCTGGATCAACTCGACGTGCACGAGGTAGAAGGCGAAGGAGATCTCGCCGAGGAACACGAGCGGCCGCCAGCGCCACGGCGACCAGGTGCCGGACAGGTCCGCCTTCGCCGCCGCCGCGATGAGCACGCAGCAGGCGATGTCGAAGTAGATCGTGTGCAGGTTCAGCGGGATCCAGTTCGTGCCGTTGAGGTAGTAGACGCCCACCGCGAACAGCGTCGCCGTCCACAGACCGGGGCCGTACCAGCGGCCGCGCTTGACCAGCAGCGCGGTGATCACGCCGAGCCAGAACTCGATGCTGCGCACCGGCGGGAACATGTAGACGAACCAGTAGGACCGCACCGGGTTGTGCGGGAAGATGTAGAACTGCCACTGCTGCAGGCAGTACGTCAGCCCGACCAGCATGAACGCCGTCCAGTACAGCTGATTCACGTTCAGCTTGCGCAGCTGCGGAGCCACGAACGGGAAGCTGAGGTAGAAGAACGCCTCGCAGCCCAGCGACCAGCTCACCGTGTTCACGCTGTAGCCGATGCCGGCGCCGTGGTAGGAGCCGTAGAACCAGGGCTGCACGAGCGCCAGGTTCAGCAGGGCGACGACCTTGCTGATCTTGTCCCCCCAGAACAGTCCGATGCCGATCACGATCGCCCAGGTGACCGCGTGGTTCGGGTAGATCTTCGCGACCCGCCGGCGCCAGAACGCCGTGTGCGCGTCACCGGGCTTGGCCACCCAGGTGAGCACGAAGCCGCTCAGCACGAAGAAGAACGCCACGCCGATGTCGCCCTGGCCGAAGACCGCCTCCCAGGACCGCAGCAGCCGGCCGCCGAGGTTCGGCGGGGCGCCGGGCGGGGACGGCGGCCGGTGTATCACGCCGATCGTGCCGATGTGGTACCCGAACACGATGAACGCGGCGAGCCAGCGCAGCCCGGTCAGCGAGGGCAGCCGGGAGAAGCCGGTCGCACGGGGTGATGCGGGAGCCGACACCTCCTGCGGCCGGTGCGGTTCGCCGGGCGCGGGCGCGGCGGCGCCCTGCTCTTCGGGCTCGAGCGTATGCGTGGGCTGACGCTGCCCGTCGGGCAACGCCGCTTGGTCCTGAAGCAAAATCTGCCCCCAAGGCTGATTTTGTGATGTGTGCCGCTACCGAGCGCTACCCCTGCGCCCGCTCGCGGGATGGGCCGGACTGCCCGACCATACTAGGCCGTGCTTCACGGTTCCCAATGATTCGGACATGAGTCTTCAAGCACTCTTTACGCCTGGTGGAGGATGACGATCGAGCCCTCCTCGTCGACGATCTGGAAGCCCTGCTTCTCCAGGGTGCTGAGATAACCGGCCATGAAGTCCGGCGTCACCGGGCAGCCCGGGCTGGCCAGGTCCATGGCCGCCCACGGGCCCTTCTCCACCTTCGAGCCGACCAGCGTGACCGTGTCCCGGGCCGCCAGCGGGATCACCAGGTTGTTGGTGGCGCGCACCGCGACGCCCGACGGGACGTACTTCAGCGCCTGCGTCACATCCTGTATCTGGCCGCTCCGCGCGGTGTACGAGGCCTTCGAGTTCATCCAGTAGCCCAGCGACTCGGTCTGGGTGACCGACCAGGTGATCTGGAGGGCGAACAGGCCGAGCACGATGCCGGCGATCGGCGGCACCAGCCGGTGGCCGAGCCAGTCCATCCCCTCGGCCTCGTTCCACTTCGCGACCTTGCGCACGGCCCGGATCAGCCGGTTGGTGCCGTCCATGGCGCCGATGAACAGGATCGGCATCAGCGGCATCTCGTAGTACAGGTTCCAGGACCACTCGGTGTGCCCGACGCGGCCCGAGAGCGTCGAGGTGACCAGCGAGGGCAGCGCCATCAGCGAGATCGGCGATCCCAGGCACAGGAAGGCGACCGGCAGCAGCACGTGCGTCCACAGCTGCGCCTTCTCCTCGCCGCCGAACATCAGCTGCAGCGTGTGGACCGGGTGCAGCACGATCGCCTGGACTTCACCGGTGAAGGTGGTCGCGTGCAGCGTCGTGGCGTAGTCGTCGGCGTAGGTGAAGCCGGAAGGGTTGAAGTGCGGGATGATCACGTTGACCGTGACCAGGAACATCCCGATGCCCCACACCGCCAGGATCGCCGCGTGCCGCCACTTGCGGTTGAAGGCGAGCCAGAGGGCGAACATGACGATCAGCATCCCCATGTCCTCCTTGACGAAGGCGGTCATGCCGATCAGGACGCTCGCCCAGGTCCAGCGCCCGGCGAGCGCGCGCTCGAGGCCCCAGGCGATCAGCGGCGCGGAGAACATCACCTCGTGCACCGGGAAGTTGACCGAGCCCTGCATCCCGATGCTGAACAGGTAGGCGATCAGCAGCAGCGAGGCGGCCGGGATGCCCCAGACCCGGCGGATCGCGACGTACACCGGGATCCCGGACAGGCACAGCAGCACGACCTGCGCGAAGATCAGCGTGGCCGGCGAGTTGTGGATCCAGATCGCCGGGGCCAGCAGCACGTAGATCGGCGAGAAGTGGTCGCCCATCTGCGCGTAGCCCTTGATCGCGACGTACGGGTACAGGCGGTAGGCCCAGCCGACCGTGGCCTGGTAGAAGATGCCGAGGTCGCAGGCGCCGGCCTGCTGCTGCATGTACTCGTTGTAGGCGAAGATCCAGTAGACCGTGAACGCCGCGGAGACGATCCAGGTGCACGGCGAGAGCAGGGCCCTGCGCAGTCCGCGCGCCACCCGCCGCCCCGCCCCCGGCCGTGCGGCGGGCGGTTCCTCGGCGGCGGGCACGTCGGCGACGTCGGATTCGGTCGTCGCCGCGACCGGCCGGGCTGGAGCTTCTTCGAGCACGTGGGGCCGTTCCTCGGTGCAGGCGGGCTCCGGCGGCGGCAGCCGTCATCCCGGCGGGGCTCAGATTAAGGGCGGCTTCATCTTAATGAGCACTTCAGCAACCTCTGCGCCTACGTACACGCTCGGGGACAACATGTGACCGACCTGTGACTGGCGCTCCCCCGGAAGGCCGAGCGGGCACCGGTCGCGCGTCAGGCGGACCGGCACCCGCTCGGGTGATGCGGCGTCGGGCGTGTCAGCAGACCGGCGGGAACCGGGTCAGCGCGACGACGTCGTGGATCGCACCGGGGTTCTGCGCACCCCACGCCTCGAGCTTCTGCGCCAACTGCTGCGTCGCGACGACCACGCGGACCGGCTCGCCGACGGCCTTGAGGCCGGCCTCGAACTCGGCCAGGTTCTTCAGATCCTGCGCGCTCCACGCGGCACCGTTCTGCCCGGCGCACACGAGGTGGTCGCTGGAGTTGAGACCCCGGTAGGTGTCGGTCGAGGACCCGTAGATTATCGAGCTCATCGTGCCGGCGCGCTGGTTGAGCACCGCGAGCTGCAGCGTCATGTTCACGTTGCTCAGCGCGTCGGTGTATATCACCGTCACGGTCGGCACATCGCTGATCAGCAGGTGGTCGTGTTGCAGTCCGCCGAGTACTGCGATGTTGTCCGGCGCGATCCGGTCGGCCATCCACGCGGACGCCCAGGTGGCGCCGGTTCCCGGCTGCCACTGCGTCGCCGAGTTCGCGGCGTTCGCGGGCGCGGCGACCTTGTTGAGCACAGTGGACCACCAGAAGCTGCGGGTAGCGCCGATCGCCAGCAGGAAGGCGCAGACGCCGATGCCGAAGCCCTTCCAGCCGGACACCGCGAGCCGCGGACGCTGAAGCAGGTGGCCGAAGGAGCCGGCGCCCACCATCAGGATCACGGCCCAGGCCTCGACGACCTTCCAGTAGTAGTAGCTGACGGCACCGATGGTGTCGAACATGTAGGCCATCATCGCGAGCACGGCCAGCGTGCTCAGCACGCCCGCGATCAGGCCGACCACGGCAGACGGGCGGCGGCGCGCCGAACGGGTCGTGAAGCCGAGCAGGCCGAACGCGGCGAGCATCGTCATCACGAGCCAGCTGAGCGGGACGGTGAAGCCGGTCGCCTGCACCGCCGAGGAGGCGTTCAGGCCGGCGTGCTTGGCCGCGATGTACTCGCTGGCCGCCGCCGGGATCGCCACGACCGTGACGACCAGCAGCGCCTTCCAGTGCGGCAGCAGCCGCTTGTGGTGGTAGACCAGTGAGACCGCTATCAGTATGGCCGCGAACGGCGCGTACAGCTCGTAGGTCAGGCAGACCGCGACGAACAGCAGGGCCATCAGCGCGGCGTGCAGCCGCCAGCCGGGCGGCGGGCGGAAGCAGATCGCGGCGAGGATCGCGATCTGGGCCATCGAGACCACCTGCGGGTCCCAGGTGGACCAGACGGCCTCGGTGAACGCGCCGGCGAACAGGTAGGCGGCGATCGCCGTCGTCAGGAAGACGCGGCGCCAGCCCTTGAGCATAGGTCCGGCGACCCAGCGCGCGGCCCAGGCGACCGAGGCGATCATGAAGCCGTAGCCGATGGCGACCCAGATGTTGTAACGGACCATCTCGGACGCCGCGTTGCCCGGGTCGACGCTGGAGCGCAGGAAGATGTCTCCGAGCGCGTAGAGGTAGTGCTGGCCGGGCGGGTAGACGGCGAGCACGCCCGGGTCGACGACGTTCTTCACCTTGCCCTGCATGAGGAAGGTGTAGCCGCCGTACCGGTGGATCGCGTCGAAGAGGCTGAAGTGGCGCAGCCGGTCGCCGGTCATGCCGGCGTAGCCGAGCTTGCTGCCGGCCACGGTGCTCCAGCTAGGCCAGTACGCGACCAGGAAGCCGGCGATCCCGCCGAGCAGCAGGACGGCGTCGCTGCCGAGTATCCGGCGGGGCCAGCTGTGCCAGGGCGGCGGGGCGCCGAGCCAGAGGTAGGCGGCGACCAGCAGCGTGAGCGCGACCCCGCCGAGCGCGATCGGCTGCAGCCCGAACGGCCAGAGCGAGAACAGCAGCCCGCCGACGATCGCGAGGCCGATCAGCAGCCCGACGGTGATGAACAGGCGGTCCACGATCGTGGACCCGGCGCGCACCAGGCCGCCGGTGCCGAACACGACGAGCAGCACCAGCAGCGGGTCGGTCCGGCTCAGCTGGGTGAGCACCGGCACGACCCAGGCGCCGGCGAACAGGGCGACCATGATCCACGGACGCGGGCGCACCGGACCGCGACCCGTCTGCCGGGGTGCGGTCGACTTGATGGAATCCGCCGCCTCGGCGGGCGACCCCAACGCCTGCGAACCCATTACGCGACTCCTCAGCGAACCCGGATCGAACATGGCCGACGCCCTTGTCGGCGCGGGCCAGTCTAGGGTGCCTGGTTGAACCATCGGTAAGAACGGCCGACTGTACCATCGGGCCCCGCGGTCGCTCCAGGCCTGGCCGGGCCCCTCCGCGACTTTGGCCGGGCATCAGGTTCCCCTGTTAGGATCGGCGCAATCGTGTTCCGCCCCTCCTTTCGGGCGGCGCGCACCTCTCCGATCGCAGGGTTGACGGGTGCAGGACTTTCAGGACGTATGGTTGGTGATTCCCGTCTTCAACGAGGAGACGGTGATCGCGGACGTGCTCGCCCACGTGCTGCGGACATTCCCGAACGTGGTCTGCGTCGACGACGGCAGCAGGGACGGTTCGGCCGCGCGCATCCTCGGCAGCGGCGCGCATCTGCTGCGCCATCCGATCAACCTCGGCCAGGGCGCGGCGCTGCAGACCGGCCTGAGCTACGCGCTCGCGCAGCCGCGCGCCGAGTACTTCGTCACCTTCGACGCCGACGGACAGCACCAGGTCGAGGACGTCGAGGCGATGATCGGGGTGCTGCGCACGAAGGAGGCCGACGTCGTGCTCGGCTCGCGCTTCCTCGAGTCGACGCACGAGGTGCCGCCGCTGAAGAAGCTCGTGCTGCGGACCATCGCCGCGCTCAGCGGCTCCTCGCGGCGGCTCGGCCTGACGGACACGCACAACGGCCTGCGCGCGTTCAACCGCGCGGTGGCGGAGAAGGTGGACATCACCCAGGCGGGCATGGCGCACGCCTCGGAGCTGGTGGACTTCCTGTCCCGCTCGAGCTTCCGGGTGCGCGAGGTGCCGGTCACCATCAAGTACACCGAGTACTCGATGTCCAAGGGGCAGTCCCTGCTGAACGGGGTGAACATCATGTTCGACCTCGCCCTACGCCGGAGAGGCTGATCGCCGTGTTGATCCAGGCCCTGTTGATCCTGGCCGCGGTGTTGCTGTTCGTCCTGTTCCTGCGGCGGTCGCAGACCGCGCGGCTGCAGGCGTTCAAGCGCATAGGCTTCCTGCTGTTCTGCGCCTTCGGCGTGCTCGCGGTGCTCAAGCCGGACGTGATGACCTGGCTGGCCAACCGGGTCGGCGTCGGCCGCGGCACGGACCTGCTGCTCTACATGCTGACGGTCATCTTCGGCTTCTTCGCGCTGAACACCTACCTGCGCTTCAAGGACACCGAGAAGCGGCTGACCCGGCTGGCCCGGGCGATGGCGATCCGGGACGCGATGCCGCCGGACGCCGACGCCGCCCGCCGGCTGGCCGCCCTCACCGCGGAGGACGGATCCGCCGCGGGCGAAGGCTCACTTGGTGGAGGCGGCGTAGCGGACGAGCCGGCGGAAGGCCGCGGCGTCGCGCTGACGCAGCGCGGTCGGGGCGAGGGTCAGGGCGTGTAGCCGGGTGGAGCGGTGCCGCCGGGAGACCAGCGCGGCCCGATGCCAGCCGATCTCGTCCATCCGGCGCGCAGTCTCGGTGAAGAAGCGGCGCGACTCGTCGAAGCGCGAGCCGTCCACCGCCGCGCGCGAGGACTCGCTCTGCGCGTGCCTGCGGTATTCGAAGGCTTCCACGTTGTCCGCGACCAGCGACTCGCCGGCCGCCACCAGCTGCAGGATCACGGCGAGGTCCTGGACCACCCGCAGATCCTCGCGGAAGCCGGTGGTGGCCTGGATGGCGTCGGTGCGCCAGCACAGCGACGGGAAGTAGAGCCAGTTGCCGCGCAACAGGCTCAGCGCCAGCGCCTCGCCCTGGAGCACGACCGGGCCGCCGTCGCCCAGCAGCTCCTTCGGGGCGTAGCGCCGCCGCTTGATCGTGTCCACCAGGCTCGAGGTCGGCGCCCCGGCCTCGTCGATGACGCGCACGCCCGGCTGCACCAGGCCGATCTTCGGATGCGCCGTCGCCAGCGCGCGCACCGCGGCGATGTAGTTCGGCAGCAGCCGGTCGTCGCAGCCCATGATGACCAGGCGGTCGCGGGTGGCCAGCTCCAGGCACTTCTGGAAGTTGGCCGAGATCCCGAGGTTCACCTCGTTGCGCAGGTAGGTCACCCGCGGGTCGCCGAGCTGCGCGAACCACTCCGGCACGCCGGCCGCGGTGCCGTCGTCGACGACCGTCAGGTGCCAGTCCGGATCGGTCTGCGCGAGCACGCTGCGCACGGCCGCCTGCATCAGCGCGACATCGCCGTAGTACGGCATCATCACGTCGATGCTCGGCGTCCCCTCGGCCGGGCCGGGGGTGGATTCGGCCATCGGTCCGCGCCTTTCTCAGGCCTCTGCCGCAGGAGTCAGATACTCGCCGAGCGCCTCGCGCCAGTCCGGCATCGGCTCGAGCCCGGCGGCGGCCCAGCGATCGTGGCCGAGCACGCTGAACGCCGGGCGCGGCGCGGGCCGGACGAACTTGTCGCTGGTGGTCGGCCGCACCCGCTCCGGGTCCAGGCCGGTCAGCTCGAAGGCGGCGCGGGCCAGGCCGAACCAGGTGGTCCGTCCCGAGCAGGTGCCGTGGTAGACCCCGGCCGGGGCCCGGCCGGCGTACGCGGCGCGCCCGAGGGCGAGCAGCTGCCGGGCGAGTGCCAGGGTCGAGGTCGGCTGGCCCTGCTGGTCCTCCACCACGTCGAGGAACTCGCGCTGGCCGGCCGCGTTCAGAATCGTGGCGACGAAGTTCTTGCCGTGCTTCCCGTACAGCCACGCGGTGCGCACCACGTACCCGCTGTCCGGCAGCAGCTCCAGCACCGCCTGCTCGCCGATCAGCTTGCTGCGGCCGTAGGCGTTGATCGGAGCGGTCGGCGCGTCCTCGGCGATCGGCTCGGCGGCGTCGCCGGGGAAGACGTAGTCGGTGGAGATCTGCAGCAGCCGGGCGCCCGAGTCGGAGCACGCGGCGGCGAGGTTGCGCACCGCGGCGCCGTTGATCGCGCTGGCCGCGGCCTCGTTCGCCTCGGCTCCGTCCACGTCGGTCCACGCGGCGGCGTTGGCCACCACGTCGTACCCGGACACGGCGGCCTTGACCGCCTCGGGGTCCGTCAGGTCCAGCTCGGCGCGGGTCAGCGCGGTGTACTCGACGCCCTCGGCGGCGAGCAGCGCGCCGAGGTCCTGTCCGAGCATGCCCCGCGCGCCGACGACCAGCCAGCGTGCGTCGTTGTGCACGGAGGAGCTCACAGCGCGGCCTTCTCCTTGAGCGGCTCCCACCAGGCGCGGTTCTCCTGGTACCACTGCACGGTCGCGGCGAGCCCGTCCTCGAAGCGAACCTCCGGCGTGTAGCCGAGCTCGTCCGAGATCTTGGTGATGTCCAGCGAGTAGCGGCGGTCGTGGCCCTTGCGGTCCTCGACGTAGTCCACGTAGGACCAGTCGCGGCCTGTCGCGTTCAGCAGCAGCTCGGTCAGCTCCTTGTTGGTGACCTCGGTGCCGCCGCCGATGTTGTAGACCTCGCCGGCCCGGCCCTTGGTCAGCGCCAGGTGGATGCCGCGCACGTGGTCCGAGACGTGCAGCCAGTCGCGCACGTTGCCCCCGTCGCCGTAGAGCGGGACGTGCTTTCCGTCCATCAGGTTCGTGATGAACAGCGGGATCATCTTCTCGGGGAAGTGGTAGTGCCCGTAGTTGTTCGAGCAGCGCGTCACCACGGCGTCGAAGTGGTGCGTCCGGTGCGCGGCCAGCACGAGCAGGTCCGAGCCCGCCTTCGCCGCCGAGTACGGCGAGTTCGGCTGCAGCGGCCACTCCTCGGTCCACGAGCCCTCGTCGATCGAGCCGTAGACCTCGTCGGTGGACACGTGCAGGAAGCGGCCGATCCGGTGGCGGCGCGCGGCGTCCAGCAGCGTCTGCGTGCCGAGCACGTTGGTGGTCACGAAGTCCGCGGCACCGGTGATCGAGCGGTCCACGTGCGACTCGGCCGCGAAGTGCACGATCGCGTCGTGGCCCGGCAGCACCTCGTCGAGCAGCGCGGCGTCGAGGATGTCGCCCTGCACGAAGGAGAACCCCGGGTGCGAGCGGACCGGGTCCAGGTTGGCCGGGTTGCCCGAGTATGTCAGCTTGTCGTAGACCGTCACGGTGTCGCCCGCGCCGGCCGAGCCGGGCAGACGTTCGGTCAGAAGCGCACGGACGTACTCGGAACCGATGAATCCGGCTCCGCCGGTGACCAGGATCTTCATGCGGGACATCGTAGCCGCTCGGGCTGACCGAAACGCCACCGCCGGTTTCAGCTCGGCAACAGCTCGGGGCCCGGCCCGCGGCCGGGCCGGAACCCCTGAACGCCACCGCCGGTTTCAGCACGGGACCGGCCCGCGGCCGGGCCGGAACCCCTGGCGGCCCCCGATCAGCGCCCTCCCCTGCTCAACGGACCTCGGGGCTCGGCATGCCCCGCCGCTCAGCGATCGTCGGCCCTCAGCGGACGCCGGCGAACAGGTCGTCCTCCGGGATCGTCGTGTCGACCAGGCTGCGGGCGAGCTCGAAGTCCTCGGTCGGCCACACCTCGCGCTGGATCTCCATCGGCACCGAGAACCACGGGCCGTCCGGGTCCACCTGCGTGGCGTGCGCCAGCAGGGCCTGGTCGCGCAGTTCGAAGTACTCGCCGCACGGCACGTGCGTGGTGATCTCGCGCTCCGGGCGCTGCTGCCCGTCCTCGCTGTTGAAGCGCTGGATCCAGCCCTCGTACGGCGAAGCGCCGGTGCGCTCCAGCATCGCCGCGTGCAGCGCGAGGATGCGCCCCTTGGTAAAAGTCTGGTTGTAATACAGCTTCAGCGGCTGCCACGGCGCGCCCGCCTCCGGGTAGCGGTCCGGATCGCCGGCCGCGTCGAAGGCCTCCACGCTGATCCGGTGGCACTGGATGTGGTCGGGATGCGGGTAGCCGCCGTTCTCGTCGTACGTGGTGACCACGTGCGGCCGGAACTCGCGCATCAGCTTGACCAGCGGCTCGGCCGCCGTCTCGACCTTCTCCAGCGCGAAGCAGCCCTCCGGCAGCGGCGGCAGCGGGTCGCCCTCCGGCAGCCCGGAGTCGACGAATCCCAGCCAGGCCTGCGCGACGCCCAGGATCTCCCGGGCCCGGTCCATCTCCGCCCTGCGCACCTCGTGGATGTTGCGCTCGATCTCCGCGTCGCCCTTCAGCCGCGGGTTGAGCACATCCCCCCGCTCGCCGCCGGTGCAGGTGACCACCAGCACCTCGGCGCCCTCGGCGACATATCTGGCCATGGTCGCGGCGCCCTTGGACGACTCGTCGTCCGGGTGGGCGTGCACCGCCATCAGCCGCAGCTTGTCCTCCACCGGTCCCTGCTCCCTCGCACCTGACGCTTAACTCCACTCACGGAGTCTCTATAGTGGCGGACGGCCGGGGTTAACCGCGAAACAACAACGCGCCCGCCCTCCGCTGCCCTCACCAAGAGCACGGGTCGGCCGCAGAAACTTCCCAGTACAGCCAAGGGGCGGAAAATGTCCGACAACTCCATCGCCGACCAGCCCGAATCCGCCCGCCCGACCGGCGCGCCCGGGCTCAGCTACAACGATCCGGCCTTCGCCGAGCGTTACGGCGTCAAGCGCGGCATGTCCCGCACGCGCAAGATCACCCTCGCACTGGTCGGCTTCGCGGTCCTGTGCGGCGTGGTCGGCTACATCGCCTGGAACGAGGCCAACCCGCAGATCCAGGCCGAGGTCATCTCGTACAGCGTCGACGGTACCTCGATCAACGTCACCTTCCAGGTCAACAAGTCCGCCGACCAGCGCGTCGAGTGCACGATCGAGGCGGAGGACGTCAAGGGCTCGGTCATCGGCTCGGCGAACGTCGTGGTGCCCAGCGGGCGCGCCCAGGAGGACATGGTGTACACGGTGAACACCACCGGAACGCCGAACACCGCCGTGGTGTCCAGCTGCACGGCCGTTTCCTGAGCGTTCGGCCGCCCGTGGCCCGCCCGTGCGGACCACCTCTTCTAGGAAAATGTCGGCGAAGCTTGCTAGCCTCGTGGTTTCGGCGGGTACCGGTCTGTACGGAGCCCGCCGAGCGAAGGCATCATCCGACCCTACGAGGAGCATCGTGACCCAGACCAGTGACAACGTCACCTGGCTTACCCAGGAAGCGTATGACCGGCTGAAGGCCGAACTGGACTATCTCCAGGGTCCGTACAAGGTCGAGATCGCCAAGAAGATCGAGGCCGCGCGCGAAGAGGGCGACCTGCGCGAGAACGGCGGCTACCACGCCGCCAAGGAGGAGCAGGGCAAGATGCACGCGCGGGCCCTGCAGCTCGCCCAGATGCTCGAGAAGGCCCAGGTCGGCACGCCGCCGACCACCGCCTCCGGCACCGCCGCGCCCGGCATGGTCGTGAAGATCGCCTTCGACGGCGACGAGGACGACACGTTGGAGTTCCTCCTCGGCTCCCGCGAGTCCTCGGCCACCGACATCGAGGTCTACTCCCCGCAGTCCCCGCTCGGCTCCGCGATCAACGGCCACAAGGTCGGCGAGAGCGCCAGCTACGAGCTGCCCAACGGCAAGTCGATCTCGGTGAAGCTCCTGTCGGCCGAGCCGTACACCGGCTGACCTGGCCGTTCGGACCGCCAAGGCTCAGCTGCCGTTTCGTGATCCACGCCCCGCTCCCGATCGAGGAGAGCGGGGCGTGCGGTTTGCCGTGCGCTTGACTCAAGCATCATTGACTTAAGCGCTCACCGAACGGTACTTCCGGACGGCGAGCGGGACGAAGAAGGCCAGGATCAGCGCCGACCAGCCGAGGGAGACCCAGCCTGGGTACTGCATCGGGAGCACGTCGGGGACCTGGCCGGGGGCGTAGCCGGTGGGGTTGCCGAACAGCTCGCGCAGCGCCAGCACCGTCGACGAGATGGGGTTCCACTCGGCGACGGGCTGCAGCCAGCCGGGCAGCGAGGACGTGGGGACGAAGGCGTTCGAGACGAACGTGACCGGAAAGAGCCAGATGAAGCCGGCCGTGTTGGCCGTCTCGGGGGTGCTGACGGACAGGCCGATGACGGCGCCGATCCAGCTCATCGCGTAGGAGAAGAGCATCACCAGCAGGAACGCGGCGAGGGCCTTCCAGAAGCCGTTGTGGATGCGCCAGCCCACGGCGAGACCGCACAAGGCCATGATCGCGAGGACGAACAGGTTCTGGATCCAGTCGGCGACGGTGCGGCCGAGCAGCACCGCGGATCTGGCCATCGGCAGCGAGCGGAAGCGGTCGACGAGGCCCTTGTGCAGGTCGTCGGCGAGGCCGACGGCCGTCGTGCCGGTGGTGAAGGCGAGGGTCTGGACGAAGATTCCGGGCAGCAGGTACTCGCGATAGGCATGCGTGCCGCCGCCGGAGACGGGGATCGCGCCGCCGAAGACGAAGGCGAACAGCAGCACGAACATGATCGGCTGGATGGTGGCGAAGACGACCATCTCGGGGATGCGGGTCATCCGGCGCAGGTTGCGCAGGGTGACGACCCAGCCGTCGTAGAACGCGCCGGTCAGGCCGGGTGCGTGGCGGGCTACCGGGCCGGGGGACGGGGACGGGCGCCCGGATGCGAAAGTCTCGGTGTCCGTGGTCATCGCCCCGCCTCCTCGCTCGCGGTCGTCCCGCCGGCTCGCTCGTGCGCGGTCGCGGTCACCGGTCCGCCTCCTCGTTCGCCGCGGGCTCGGCGGCCTTGCCGGTCAGGGTGAGGAACACGTCGTCGAGGGTGGGCCTGCGCAGCGCGAGGTCGTCGACCGCGATGCCCGCGTTGTCCAGCTCGCGCACCGTCTCGACCAGCAGCTTCGCGCCGCCTTCGATCGGGGCGAGCAGTTCGCGGGTGCGGCGGTCCACGGTCGGCTCGGCGAGGGCGAGGCGGGCCAGGATGCGGGCCGCCTCGTCGAGGCGGTCGCGGTCGTGCACGACGAGTTGCAGGCGTTCGCCGCCGACCTGGGTCTTGAGCTCGTCGGCGGTGCCGCGGGCGATGACCTTGCCGTGGTCGACGACGGCGATGGAGTCGGCGAGGCGGTCGGCCTCCTCCAGGTACTGGGTCGTGAGCAGCAGCGTGGCGCCGCCCGCGACGAGGTCGGCGATGACGTCCCACATCGCGATGCGGGTGCGCGGGTCGAGGCCGGTGGTCGGCTCGTCGAGGAACATCACCGGCGGGCGGACGACGAGCGCGGCGGCGAGGTCGAGGCGGCGGCGCATGCCGCCCGAGTACGTCTTCGTGGGACGGTCGGCGGCGTCGGCGAGCGCGAACTGCTCCAGCAGGTCCGCCGCCCGGCGCTGCGCCTCCTTCTTGCCGAGGTGGTAGAGCCGGCCGACCATGACCAGGTTCTCCCGGCCCGTCAGGTTCTCGTCCACGGCCGCGTACTGGCCGGAGAGCCCGATCCGCTCGCGGACCCGCTGCGGCTCGCGCAGCACGTCCAGGCCGAGCACGCGGGCCCGCCCGGAGTCCGGGGTGAGCAGGGTGGTCAGCACGCGCACGGCGGTGGTCTTCCCGGCGCCGTTCGGCCCGAGCAGGCCGAGCACGGTGCCCGCGGGGACCTCGAGGTCGACGCCGTCGAGCGCGCGGACCGTCTTCTCCCCCGAGCCGTACGTCTTCACCAGGCCCTCGGCCTCAATCGCCGCCATGCTCCGATGCTCCGTCACTCGGCGAACCGGCGCGGCCCGGCTCAGCCGTTAGCGGTACGCGGTGCCGCGGCCTTCGAGCCTAGCGAAAGACGTCCAACGACGGGCCTTAAACGCATTCGGCACCGCGCGCCCCCGCCTACAGCCAGCCCTTCGTGCGGGCCAGGGTCAGCGCCTCGGTGCGGTTGCGGGTGCCGGTCTTCTGGATGCAGGCCGAGAGGTAGTTGCGCACGGTGCCCTCGGACAGGAACAGCTTCGCGGCGATCTCCGCGTTGGTGGCACCGCCTGCGGAGGCGGCGAGCACGTCGCGTTCCCGGCTCGTCAGGGGGTTGACGCCGTCGGCCAGGGCGGCGGCGGCCAGGTCCGGGTCGATCACCCGCCCCCCCGCGACCACCCGGCGGATCGCGTCGGCCAACTGCGCGGCCGGGGCGTCCTTGACCAGGAAGGCGCTGGCGCCGGCCTCCATCGCGCGGCGCAGGAAGCCCGGCCTTCCGAACGTGGTGAGGATCACGATGCGCAGGCCGGGGTACGCGGCGTGCGCCCGCTCGGCCGCGCAGATGCCGTCCATGCCGGGCATCTCGATGTCGAGCAGCGCCACGTCCGCCTCGGTGCCCGCCGCCTTCGCCGCGGCGAGCGCGTCGAGCACTTCGTCGCCGCGGCCGACCGCCGCGACGACTTCGAGGTCCGGCTCCAGGTCCAGCAGCGTCGCCAGGGCCTCGCGGATCATCGCCTGGTCTTCGGCGAGCAGCAGTCTGGTCACGGACCGAGCCTAATCGGCACCGTCGCGGTGAGGCGGTATCCGTTCGGGCTCGCCGGGCCGACGCGGAGCGCGGCGTCCGGGGAGACGGCGAGCAGCCGTTCCCGCAGGCCGGTGAGGCCGTTGCCGGCAGCCGCGGCCGCGGTCGCGGGGGTGAGGGCGCCGTCGTCGAGGACTTCGAGGGTCAGCGAGGGCGCGCCGTCCACGCGGGCGTCGATCAGCCGGACGCGGCACGTGCGGGCGCCGGAGTGCCGGACCACGTTCGTGACGGCCTCGCGCAGGCACCAGGCGAGCGCCGACTCCGCGTCGGGGTCGCCGGTGCCGGACCGCGCGGCGATCGACGGGTCGATGTCGGGCCTGATCCCGGCGGCGTGCAGGGCCATGCGGGCGGACGACGCTTCCACCGCGAGCGTCGCGCGGCGGTAGCCGGAGACCGCCTCGCGTATGTCGGACAGCGCCTCGCGGGAGACGTGTTCGAGGTCGAGGATCTGCTGCTCGCTGCGGTCCACGTCCACGCGCAGCAGCTTGCGCGCGAGCTCCGCCTTGAGCGTGATCGTCGCCAGCGAGTGGCCGGCCAGGTCGTGCAGGTCCCGCGCCATCCGCAGCCGTTCCTCGCTGGCCGCGAGCCGCGCCACCTCCGCGCGCGCCAGCTGCAGCTGCCGGATCAGGTCCCGCATACCTCGTACCGCGATGACGCCGAGGCAGGAGAAGAGGCAGGGCAGCAGCAGGACCAGCCATCCGCTGGCGGGCACGTCCAGGAGCGAGGACTCGACGGCCATCGCGACCGTCGCGGCAAGCCCGCCGAGCAGCGCCGGGGACGGCGGCCTGCGCAGCGGGAGCGCGCCTCCGCAGGCGCTCGCCACGTAGATCCACAGCACCACCCACTCCGGATCCACCGTCGGCGGCAGCACCGCCGCGATGGCCGCGAGGACCCCGATCAGCCATAGCTTGCGCCGGTCGCCGTACTCGCCCGAGGGCAGCGTGGCGGCTTCCTGACGGATGATCAGGTTCACCGCCACGTACGCGACGGAGAAGACCGCGACGCACACGAGCGTGACGGCGATGGTCGAGATCACGTGCGGGTGATCGCGGTGGTCGAACAGCTGGGAGAGCGGCTCGGCCAGGTAGATCAGCCAGATCGAGGCGAACAGCCATCCGGCCCGGCCCCTTCCGGGGCCGAACGGGATGTCGCCACCGCTCTCGCCGGTGTCGCACTGAGTCATGCCGTTGCGTGCTGGGTCATGTCGCTCCGGTCAGTCCTCGGCGCGCTTCTGGTACATGACCGCGGCCAGGATCGCGCAGCCGACGACCCACGCGGCCAGGATCGCCACGCCGCCCCAGCTGATCGGCTGGCCCGAGATCACCTGGGTGGCGATCTCGCGCACCCAGTACGTGGGCAGCGCCTTGCCGATCGTCTCCAGCGTGCCGGAGACCGCGAAGAACTGGCCGCCGAGGAAGGAGCCGGCGACGTAGATGATCAGCGTGACCGGCTGCACCGCGTCCTGCGGCACGCCGTAGCCGATCGCGATGCCGAGCGCGGTGAAGGCCAGCGAGCCGAGCCAGATCACCAGGAACGCCGAGACCCACTCCTCGCCGGTCAGCTTCACGCCCTGCGTGGTGCCGAGCAGGAAGGTGACGACGATCGCCGGGATCACCACGAGCAGCGAGGCGGCGATCTTGCTGACCACGTAGCCGTAGCTGGGCAGCGCCGTCAGCCGCAGCTGCCGGATCCAGCCCTCCTTGCGCTCCTGCGAGATGCGCATCGCGTTGTTGTTCATCGAGGCCGCGATCACGCCGAAGGAGGCGTAGGCCACCAGGAAGTAGTCCACGTACGGGATGTCCGTGCCGGGCACGTTCTTCCCCTTGACGCTGCCCGCGCTGAGCAGGAAGAGCATCGCCGGGTACAGGATGGTGAAGAACATCACCCGCCGGTTGCGCAGCGACCTGACGATCTCCAGCCGGCCGAGTGCCATCACGCCGCTCATCGGGCGTCCTCCGTTTCGGTCGTCTCGACGGCGTCCCCGTTGTCCCGCTCGGTGATCGCCACGAAGGCCTGCTCGAGGCCGAGCGCGCTGATCTCGATCTCCATCGGGCGCAGACCCTGGTCGAGCAGGGCGTAGAAGGTCTTGTCCGAATCCGAGGTCTGGATCTGGACGTGGTCGTGCAGCACCTCGAGCGAGACCACGTGCGGCAGGTTCAGCAGCTGCTCGCGGGTGACGCCGGGCAGCCGGAAGGCGATCTTCTGGAAGCCGGCCATCGCCTTGATGTCGGAGACCGAGCCGTTGGCCAGCAGCCGCCCCTTGTTGATGACGACGACCTGGTCGGCGATCTGGTCCGCCTCCTCCAGGTAGTGCGTGGCGAACAGCACGGTCTTGCCGCGCTCCGCCTCGCCCTTCATGGAGTTCCAGAAGATGTGCCGGTTCTCGACGTCCATGCCGGTGGTCGGCTCGTCCAGCACGATCAGATCGCTGTCCCCGGCGATCGCGATGGCGAAGCGGACCCGCTGGGTCTGCCCGCCGGACAGCTTCCCGGCGCGCCGGTCGGCCAGGTCGGCGATGTTCGCGCGCAGCAGCACCTCGTCCACCTTCAGCGGCTTCGGGTGCAGCTGCGTCATCAGCGTGAGCAGCTCACGCACCGTCACGTCGGCGGGCAGCCCGCCGGACTGCAGCATCGCGCCGACGTGCCCGGCCGTCATGGCCTGCCGCGGCGACTTGCCGAAGACCTCCACCCGGCCGCTGGACGCGTGCTTGAGCCCCAGCAGGATCTCCATGGAGGTCGACTTGCCGGCCCCGTTCGGGCCGAGGAAGGCGATCGCGCGGCCCTGCGGCAGCTGCAGGCTCAGCTCGCGCACCGCCTGCACCTGGCCGTAATGCTTGGAGACCTGCTCGAAGGAGACCGCGGGTACCTCCGGGCCTCCGACGAGCCTCTCGTTGCTCATCCTTGTCTCATCCCCAGTCACTCGACGTGCGTCCCCCCGTGCGCCCGTACCCCGGACCGGGAACGCTACGACAAAGCTAACCGGGAACCGCCTGCTCCGCATCAGTGTGCGTAGTCGTGACACCGGCATGACAAGTGTCATGTGACTCTAGTGGAGCAGTCCTCCGAGCACGCCGCTGCTGCTGGTCGGGGCCGCGGACGGGCTGTTCGGCGCCGGGGTGGTGCCGCCGCCGGAACTGCCGCCTCCGCCGGACGAGCCGGAGGTGGACGCCGTGGTGGAGCCCGTCGAGCCGGTCTTGCCGGACGAGCCGGCACCGGCGGTCGAGCCCTGCGTCGAGGCGGCGCCGCAGGTGGTCCCCTCGAAGGGCTGGTAGCTGACGTGGAACTGCTCGGTGCCGACCTGCGCTCCGCCGCGGGTGAGCACCCGGGTCACGACGACCTGGAAGCCGTTCGAGGCGGGTTCGGCCGGGCAGCCGTAGTGCGGGCTCGCGCTCGGGCTGACAACACTCTGCTGGCCGGAGACCGAGACGCTGACCTGGTCGTACGACGACTGGCCGAGCAGCGCGACGGTCAGTGAGCCGTTCGCGTAGCTCGCGTAGACGTACACCGGGTGGCTGCCGCTGTTCGTCCACTGCAGGTCGGTGCCCGGGTAGACGACCGCGGCGTCGAGGCCGACCGGGTAGCGGCTGAAGTAGGCGGCGTTGGGGTGGTGCACGGTGTCGCCCATGCCGGAGTGGAAGGCGGCGTCGAACACGGCGGTGGCCACCATGTCGTCGGCGCCGGATTCGTCCACTCCGTCGGTCGACGAGGTGCCCGCCGGCTCGGTGTAGCCGTTCGCCTTGGTCGGCGCGCCGACCGTCTTGTTGAAGGACCACACCGCGCCGGGCTGCACGATCGTGCCCATGACCAGCGACGTGGCGTGCGTCGTGTCGACATCCCGGTCGGTCGCGGCGGGAATCGCGATCGTGGCGCTGCCGAGGACCGCCTGCACGCCGAGGGCCTGCGCGTCCGCCGTGGTGAACGACGGGGGCAGCGGACCCTGCTGCACGGTCGCCGAGCGCGGGGAGGCGCTGGTCAGCACGCCCGCGACGGCCGAGGCGAGGTTCTGCGGCGAGTACCCGACGCCGTCCTTCTCCGCGATCAACTGCGGTTGGCCGCTGATCACGGTGAACGAGGCGTTCGTGCCCTGCTGCTCGGTCGCGAGCGCGGTCGGGTTGAGGTCGGCACGCAGCATGGTGCCGTCGAGGATCGGGACCATCGTGCCGCTCTGATTCGGCTCGATGGTGAGCGCGTTGCCGATCTGAGTCGGCGTCAGCGTCGTGCTGACGCTGCCGGTGACGATCGTGATCGGCGCGCTCACGGCCGGACGCGCGAGCTGCTCGAGCGCGGCCTGCAGTCCGTCGGCCGTGGCCCTCGGGGTCTGCGCGTTGACGGGCAGATCGATCGGGGTGATCCGCAGGTAGCCGGACTTCACCGCGTTGACGGCGGCCGCGACGTCGAAACCGCGGCCCTCCTTCGGGTCCGTGACGACCGGCTGGCCGTTGGTGAAGGTGATCCTGCCCTCGATGAGCGGACTGTCATAGGTCGCCGCGAGCTTGTTCAACGCGGCGGTGAGCGCGGACTGGTCCACGGCGATCACCGGGTCGACGTCGTGGTGCACGCCGAACAGCGCCGGGATGACGGAGAACGGATCGGTGTGCTCGGCCTCGGCGGCCGCGACGGTCTGCACGACGTCCAGGGACAGCCCCGACTTCGCCGGGTCGATGGTGACCGGCGTCTGGCCGACCATCAGCTGGACCGGCCGGGTGGAGATCGGGCCGAGCTGCGTGGCGATGGCGTTGCGCGCGGCGGCCTGGCTCATGCCGCCGATGTTCACGCCGTCCACGCTCACGCCGGCCGGGATCTTCCCGTCCAGCACGCCGCCGGCGACCAGCAGCGCGATGCCGTAGAGCATCGCGAAGCCGGCCACGATGAGCCCGACGACGGTCAGCGTCTTGCCGCGCTTGCCCTGCCCGGTCTTCGCCTGCCCGCCGGAGTGGGCCTTGGTGTGCTGGGACTTCGTATGCGGCGTCTTGGACTGAGAAGTCTTGGGCTGAGGAGCGTCGGGCTGCGGCTCGGCCGGCGCGGACCTCGGCTGCTTGGGCCTCGGCTGTGCCTCGGGCTGCGGGGTTCTCAGCGCGGCGCCGTCATCGCCCTGATGCGGCGCCTGCCGGGCGGCGCGGCGTGCGCCGGAGCGGCCGAGGACCGGATCGGCCGGCGCGATCGCGGGCAGCACGGTGGTCGGGGTGACGGCGGGCAGCACCGTCGTCGGCGCGGACACGGAGCGGTCCGGCACGGAGGGCGCCGGCGCGGCGTAGTCCGACGGCGGCAGCTCGGCGGTGATCCGCGCGATCTGCTCGGTCGGGGCGTCCGGCGGGACGGCGCCGAAGGCCGACGGGATCCAGCCCTGGTCGATCTCGTCCGGGTCCAGGAACGAGGATTCGCCGCTGGAGTCGTGGAAGATGCCGCCGAGGTAGCGCAGCGCGAGCGCGTGCCGCTGCGGATCGGCGATGCCGCGCTGGTGGCCGAAGGGGTCGGCCGGCTCCGGCACGCCGCCGAACGGCGCACGCGCGGTCGGCACGCCGTACGGGCCGCCGAACACCTCGGCCGGAACGGGGCGCGGGAACGGCATCGGGGGCGCCGCCGGGATCGGCCGGAAGGCCTGCTCGGCCAGCTCCTCGGCCCGGAAGCCGGACTCGGGGTCGGCCGCCGGCTCGTAGGTGCCCGAGACGTCGGCGTCGTAGCCGTCGTACGCGTCGTCGTCCTCGGCGCCGTAGGCCGAGGCATATCTGGACTCGAGGTCGGGGGCCGGAGCCGAGGCGCCCGGGCGCGGCGGCAGGCCGAGCTCCGCCGGGTCGACGGTCTCGAGGTCGACGCCGAAGATCTCCTCGATGGTGTCCCGGAACGCGTCGCCGATCTGCGCGGCGTTGGCCTGCGCGGCCTGGTCCGGTGGCAGCGTCGTGGTGAGCAGGCCGGAGCCGGGGCGCACCGAGGGCGGCAGCGGGATGACCATGGTGGCCAGCGTCATCGCGGCCAGCTGCGAGGGCAGCGTGCTCGGCGAGGCGGGGGACGCGGCGACCCGCGCGAAGGCCTCGACGGCCGGCTCGTCCGCGGCGTGCGTATCCTCCCACGAGTGCTGCGGGCGCAGCGCGGTGGACGGCGTCGGCGGCTGCGTCGGCAGCATGATCCGGATCCGCGCGGTGGCCTCGGCCTCGGGCACGACCCGGATCGGGCCGGAGTCCGGCTGCTCCCCCGCGTCACCGGCCGGCCGGCCGCCGCTGGAATCAGGGCCCTGCTGAGGCGGCCGCTGCCCGTGCCGCGGCCCCCCGTCGCCGCTCCGCCCCGACTGCTGCGGCAGCGGGGGGAACTCGAGCAGGTCGGTGGGCTCGCTGGGGTCTGGGTATGCGTCGGTCACTACGCCGGTCCGGCCTTCCGCTCCGCTGACGGACAGTATTTCGCTGATCACCATACTGTGACCGGTGAACGCGCCGTGGCGCTTTCGCCCACTACAGCGGGTAGTCCCGTGCGCACGCAGGGAGCTTGCGGATGAATTCACCCTGACGGGTGAGGCCTCTGATGTCCGGATTGCGGCCCAGCATGCGGGTACGGCGGGTGCCGGCCTCGGCCGGGCTGGGCGGACGGCGTCAGCCGCGGGCCTTGGCGAGCTTCGCGTCCAGCGAGGCGATCCACGCGCGGTAGAGGAAGAACGTGGCCAGGGCCATGCCGGCGATCAGGAACGCCATCGAGATCCAGTCGTTGGCGAGGATGACGTCGCCCTTGTTGGCGAAGCTGAACGGCGGCCCGATGTAGGAGAGCCAGATCACGGCGATCACCCAGCCCGCCGCCGCGAAGGCGACACCGGGCAGGCGCGCGGGGATCTCGCGGCGGGCGGGCACGACGGGGAGCAGCTCGCCCAGGCCGAGCAACAGGCCGACGAGGCCGCCGAGGCTCAGCAGCAGGCCGTTCGGCCAGGAGATCGAGCCGGTGGTGAACTCGGCGCGGTGGTAGAACGCGCCGACGGTGCCCACCGCGAGGCCCGCGGCGAATAGCAGCACCGAGAGCGCGATCCGGGTGGCGCGGTCGGCCGCGGTGGGCGCGGTGGCGGCGGGCTTGGTGTCGGGCGGCGTGGTCACGGCAGACATTCTCCCGGTTATCCCGCCAGCCCGGCGAACAGGTCCGTGCGCACCGGCGCGCCCGGGTCCGGCAGGTCGCCGCGCGCCTGGCGGTAGTACTCGGTGCCGAGAACGGCCATGCCGACGTTGTCGGACAGCGCGTAGAAGGGCTCGTCGACGGTGATCTGGGTGGCGTGCGCACGCATCGCGGCCGCCTTGGCCCGGGCGAACTCCTCCGCGGCGACGACCGCGGAGACCAGCGAGTCGTCCTCGACGACCACGGCGACGTCCTGCACGGAGGCCGGCACGGAGAACTCGGTGCCGTCCCCGGCGGCGCGCAGCGAGTCGAGCGCGTCGGCCATCACCGAGCGGGGCATCAGGTTGAAGTACACGCGGTCCACGGCGTGCTCGGTGCCCTCGACGAGGTCCACCGCGCGCAGCGCGACCCGGTGCGCCTGGATGTGGTCCGGGTGGCCGTAGCCGCCGATCTCGTTGTAGGTGACCACGATCCGCGGCCTGACCTCCCGGATGACGTCCGCGAGCCGGCCGGCCGCCTCGTCCACGTCGGTGCGCCAGAAGGACCCGGGCAGGTCGTTGCCCTCGGTGCCCATCATCCCGGAGTCGCGGTACTCGCCCAGCCCGCCGAGGAAGCGGTGGTCGTCGACGCCGAGTTCCTTCATCGCCGCCGCGAGCTCCGTCTCCCGGTACTCGCCGAGCCGGTCCTCGCGGTCGGCGGCCAGGTGCGCGTAGCGCGGCGGGATGATCTCGCCGAGCTCGCCGCGGGTGCAGGTGACGAGGGTGACCCGCGTGCCCTGCGCGGCGTACTTCGCCATCGTGGCGCCGTTGTTGATGGATTCGTCGTCCGGATGCGCGTGGACGAACAGGATGCCTCCGGTCCGCGCGGTGACGGGGTCCGCTGCCGTGTCGCTGGTCACCTGGTCAGGTTAACCCGTACTCGGTTGACCGGACCTGTCCGCTAGAAGTCCGGTCGCCAGGCCTCGCAGAACCGTGTCCGGATCGTTTCACTCTGTAGTGACACGCGGAACCTCCGCCACCCACCCACGCGACTCGGTCCGCGGTGGCGGGCGGCCGCGGGACGATCGAGTTCGGGGAGAGGACACATACCGGTGATGACGGACACCCAGCGAGGCGCGAACGGCAGGATCGTGCGCTCGACGGGCGGATGGGGACGGACGGACGGCCACCACGCCGCGGAAGTCCCCGGGCCCGCTGCGCAGGCGGCGATCGGCTACGCGGAGCGGCTCGGCTGGCCGCTGGCCCCCGGCTACGCGGTGGACGGAGAGATCTGCGACTGCGGCGCGAAGGAGTGCCCGGATTACGGCGCGCACCCGGTGCCCGGCGCCTGGCGGCTCGCGGCCTGCGCGACGTCCACGCTGGTGCGCATCGTGTGG
>Ga0310811_10001045_pt1 | contig 35681 bp, 42 predicted proteins | sample YCmetagenome_FD_207642 | JGI IMG/M metagenome (GOLD analysis project Ga0310811, IMG submission 207642) | Soil microbial communities from experimental microcosm in Duke University, North Carolina, United States - YC | ecosystem: Engineered > Artificial ecosystem > Soil microcosm > Unclassified ... | reverse complement strand
TACCGAACATTGAAACCCCAAATATTTTAACCGCAGAGACGCTAAGAACGCAAAGGGGCGCAAAGGCTAATGCGGCTTACAGTTTCCTCGCGAACCCTTGCGTCCTTGCGGTGAAGAACAGATCTACTACCGAACATTGAAACCCCAAATATTTTAACCGCAGAGACGCTAAGAACGCAAAGGGGCGCAAAGGCTAATGCGGCTTACAGTTTCCTCGCGAACCCTTGCGTCCCTCGCGTCCTTGCGGTGAAAAAATTAAAGGGGCACTTTTTTTTATAAGTTGTTCACGAACCTTCGGAATCCATGCTTCAACAATGGGACATTGAAATTGATCAGGAAACCGAGACGCTTATTTGTTAATTTTAGATAGCTCAGGATTTGAGCTTCATGAATCTTTAGCAGTCCCTCGATTGATTTTAATTCCAAAATAATTTCATCCTCTACTAAGATGTCAATGATGTAATCTTTATTAATCGGAGTGCCTTTGTAATGAAGTCGAACAGGCACCATTTGATTTACAACTAATCCCTGGTTGCGTAGTTCCAGAATCATGCATTGTTGATATACACTTTCGAGAAGTCCCGGACCCATTTCCTGATGAACTGCAATTGCAGATTTGAGGATTATTGAAGACAACTCATTTAAATAATTAACCGAAGCACTCATGCCAAATCTTATTAAACATTCAAACCCTAAATCCATTCACCGCAGAGACGCAAAGAACGCAAAGTAACGCAAAGGTTAGTGCAGCTCGTAATTCATTTCCTTGCGAACCCTTGCGCTCCTAGCGTCCTTGCGGTAAAAATTAAATATGTATTAAATCCCACTCACCGCAGAGACGCAAAGAACGCAAAGTAACGCGGAGGTTAGTACAGCTTGTAATTTATTTCCTCGCGAACCCTTGCGCTCCTTGCGGTAAAAATTAAATATGTATTAAATCCCACTCACCGCAGAGGCGCAAAGAACGCAAAGTAACGCAGAGATTAGTACAGCTTGTAATTTATTTCCTCGCGAACCCTTGCGCCCCTAGCGTCCTTGCGGTGAAAGGGCAGTTACCCTAACTCACAATAGATTTATACTCCAGGTTTAGCGGTGTATTGATGAATTCCCGTAGTAACGTTTCATCAATTTTTATATTCTCTGGAATTATTCGCAGGCGATACTTTCCCTGACCGATGAATGTAAAGAGATCTTTTCTTTCTAGTTTCTGGCTCTCTTCAAGTTGTAGTATTTCATTCATGTTATCGACAATCCGGCTGAGGTAAGTTTGATTATTTATTTCACCACCTAAACCAATCAAAATACTCTGAGTTGTCTCGCTTCCATATTTTCTTCTGATCGCAAATTTAAACAGGTTGATATATTGCGTGGTCTTTGAACCAAATTCAATGGTCGCTCCGAATACTTTTTTAGAAGGAATAGTAATTTTTATTAATGACCAGTCCATAAAACTGATCATCATCTCGTTGGGTTTAGGAGTGTTGGCCAGTTGAATAACCCAGCTCGTTGCTAATACAAGTGTGATGGCGATGAAAGAAGTTTTGGCTGTGATTTTTATCAGGTCTTTTGTAAAGTCATCATACAAATCAGGAAAGGCATCGGGCAGTATAGAAACAAATATAAAGACGATGACAATAACTGAAATAACAGCAACGATCTTTAGTCCTCTGTTGGCAAATGTTTTGTAAAAAGTAACGATCAAAAGAAAAGTTAAAAAGGCAGATAACATCAGGTCTGGAAGTGCACTTATCCTCACGCCATATTGTTCATTGTGTTCGCCTAGAAATAATGGAATAAGACATGTAAGAAGCGCTATTATAAAAATAAGTACAACAATACGATTACTGTTCCTTTTATGTTTGTGAATAAATTGGGGAGCATGATCAGCATAACACAAAGCAAGAAAAAGAAAGAGATCGTTTGTAATGGAAAATAAATTGTTTCCGGTTTTGAAATATAGTGTCTGAGAAAAGTGAGATCCATTGCCGAGGTACGCCCAGCAGCCGGCAATCACCCATACAAAAATAGCGAGACTTAAATACAGCAGACCTTTGTCAACTCGTTTGGGAGAATTGTCTTCCTGCAGAATCTGTTTAAAACGATCACTTATATTATACCAGATTGCCAGCAAGAGTAAAGCGCCCGTAAACGAAATTAGAATATGAGCGAGTATATGAAACCTTATTACGTCTGTCATGTGAAACAGGGTCTTCCCCTGATAATTGTTAAGCGATTAAAAAGTGAGATCATTATATATAATAGTATGTAAAAAAACGAAATTCAAAAAATCATTCAGAAAATAAAAGGGCTCTATGATTTCTGATTTCACCATATAAGTCAGTACCATTGTGGAACATGTGCCGAATAAAGAATATATTCGCTAATCCCACTGTCATTCTCCGGAAAGGGTTAATTATAATATGAGGTATCGGGTTTACGTGATTGAGCTTTCAAAAAAGGTATTTACAGAGAGCACAAAATTCCGCGCCGCCAATCCACAATTCAATGGAGTACTTCAGTGTCTGTATGTTGGTATGACAAGCAAAACTCCGGCAGAACGATTTATACAACATCGAACCGGTTATGTCAACAAAAAAGGCCACAAGCTATCGGCCAACATTGTTCAGAAATATGGAACCTATTTACGTCCGAGTTTATACGAACATATCAACCTCAAACCGATGACAAGGCAAGAGGCATTGGCAATGGAAGAAAAACTTGCATGGGACTTGAGAAGACAGGGCTATGCAGTTTGGTTCAATTGATTGCCTGGCGTAAGTTTCCGCTTGTTCTCAACCATAACAAGCGTCCGCTTGCGTAGAGAATGATGATTAGAATTTCTTGCGTAAGCAACATATCAACCTACACACTTCGCTAAACGGGATGTAATTCTTAAAAAGATTATTCCATGCTTGGCATTTCATTAAGCAGATAAAAAGAAATTCCTGCTAACTTAGTATGTGCCTGATGTTATGAACTAAAACGTTAATCTGATAATCATGATCAACCTCCGCAGAACACGCTATATCGTTTACCTGATTTTGTTCATCGTTCTATCATCTTGTTCGAGCAGAAGTGTTGAGACCGGAGATAATTTTGATGCACTTGAATTACCAGACGGTTCCGTAGTCTATTTGAATCATAACAGCACAATCCATTATGATAAAGCCTTTAACCCGCGAACGATAGAAGTTCAGGGTGAAGTATTTTTAAGTGTTGTTAAAAGCGCAACACCCTTCGTTGTGAAAACGTCTCTTGGTGAAATAACGGTTGTGGGCACAGAATTCGATGTGAAATCTGAAGTGAATAATCTCGCCATAGAAGTAGAAGATGGTATAGTGGAGTTAAAAACAGAGGCACACAGTGAAAACATAAAACGCGGTGAGGCCGCAGCATATACCAAAGGCGAACAAGCAATAAAAAAATTCAAAGCCGAATTCAAATTCAAGATCTGGATGAAGGATCTGAAAGAACAATTCAAGAAGTTAGGCAAGGAGATAAAATCCAATTCAAAAGAAATTGGAAGGGAATCAAAAAAAGCTGGCAAACAGCTGAAGCAGGAATTAAAAAAACTTAAAGTGAATTAATGCCAACCCATTGCCAAGGATTATGGAATACACGCTGATTGCTGCTGAAAATTTTCAACCCAAATCATGGTCTGGTGGAACAACAACGGAATTATTTATTTTTCCACCAGGTGCAAGTTACCTGCAACGCAATTTTCAGTTTCGTTTAAGTACCGCCACTGTCGAAACAGATAAATCTGATTTCTCAATCTTACCTGGCGTTTCCAGAAAGTTAATGGTCTTATCTGGCGAAATAACACTTCATCACGAAGGCCACCATTCCAGGCACCTTTCTAAATTTGAAATCGATGAGTTTGAAGGTGATTGGAAAACATCATCTCTTGGAAAGTGTACCGACTTCAATTTGATGACCACTGGCAAAACAACTGGAACCTTAGCAACAGTTAATGTTAAAGTAAATCAACACATCAGGCATATTATAAAATCTAAAGGTCATTGGCTTTTTATGTATGTCTATAAAGGAATTGTGAGAATACACCTCAACGATAAAGTAACTACCGGAAATAAGGGTGACCTGCTCGTTGTCCATAAATTAATATCAGACCTTGATATTGAAGGTATTGAAAACAGTGAGTTGATTTTAAGCGAAGTGATTTAACAATCTGCTGGTGCATCCAAACTATACTTATTTTCTCTCGCAAGCAGATGCTTGAAAATCTTTTCTTATAGCAGGCGCTTATGGGAGGTTATAGGTCATGCCATAGCAAACATTTAAGTATTGATTATATTTACACAAATGAATGGTATATGAGAAATAGTCCTCTGTTGGTGTTTGCTTTATTCTTGTTAAGTCAGTTTTTGTATTGGTTTTTTTCAATAAAACAAAACCTTATTTCTGGTACAGAAACGCTTGTGATTACTTTTTTTATTGGATTCTTTCTCGTCATGTTTTATGTGGGATATCGGTGGGCGCGATGGGTCACTATTGTGCTTATGGTCCTTATGGGTCTAGTCATTACCAGTATGACGCTCGAAGGCTTTGGTAATGAATTTTTAATTGTTACCATGTTATATGTAATAGTGATAATAATGATCAGTAAAAATCAATTAGTCGTTGAAAAAAAATCATCTCAATTTGAAGGTACTATAGATGCACCAATTGACATTCACCTCTTTGTGAAACCTGAAGTTAAAAATGGATTTCATATTGACGGGGAAGTTTATAAATACCCATTACTTTTGAAACGATATCAGAGTGTGCTAATAGACGGGTTATTGGTGTTTACAATTTTAATTGTAACAATGGTTATTATGGATGATTCACCATCACGACAAACTGTAATGGTTTCACTTGGAGTTCTTCTGGGATTAGGGTATGAACCACTCTTTACCTGCTATTCAGCAACGATAGGCCAACGCATCATGGGTATTCGCGTTCGAAGGATTGATAATCCCAATGAACGAATAAATATTTTCCATGCCTACATCCGACTGCTGGTAAAATTGACACTGGGATGGTTATCATTCTTAACGATTAATTTCAATCCTCATCATCGGGCAATACATGATATTGCAGGATCGAGTGTGGTGGTTAAAGTAAATAAGGAATAATTGTCAAATGAAATATAATCATCTGCACCAAACTATTGGCGCTCATAGTTGATCAAGAGAAATTTCCTACCTTCATCTTCACAAACTATCACAATCATGAAACACGTTTGCCTGGCCATTACATTACTAACGCTCTTCTTCGCTGGTGCACCAGAAAAATTCCCTGCCGATGCTGACTTACCAGCATCTCAACTTCAACCCTACGGCCGCTACCGCATCACTACCGACAGTCATGTAGAACTCATTAGCTCGGCATCGCACGTAGGATTTAAATTTAATGGCAGTCAATGCAACGTGCTTGCCTACATTACCGACACCACTGGCCATAACTACCTGCAATATGAACTTGATGGCAAATACATAGGCCGCGTTAAGATTAATGGAAAATTAAAAAAACCATTTGTCATTAAAGCTTCTGGCAAAGGCACACATAGTGTGTGGTTGTATAAGGCCACCGAAGCCGCTACTGGTCCAATCTTCATTGAAAAAATTACAGGCAGCGGATTGAAAGCACTCAAACGCGCTGACGCTCCCCTCATCGAATTTATTGGCAACAGTATTACCTGTGGTGCTGCGGCTGATCCTTCTGAAGTTCCGTGTGGCACAGGAGCTTACCACGATCAGCACAATGCATATTACGCTTACGGCCCACGTGTGGCGCGGGCACTGCATGTCAACTTTATGCTAAGCAGTGTAAGTGGTATTGGCATATATCGAAACTGGAACAGTGATGGTCCCACTATGCCACAGGTTTATGAGAAGACCGATCTTCAGGGCTGGAGCGATCAACTGTGGAAATTCGAAACCTATAGCCCGAAGGTTGTGAGCATTGCGTTGGGCACTAATGACTTCAGCGCTGGTGATGGCAAGCACGAACGATTGCCGTTTGACAGTGCCGAGTTTGTGAGCCACTATATTAAGTTTGTGCAATTAGTGAAATCAAAATATCCTGTCACACAGATAGCCTTGCTGAGTAGCCCCATGGTCCACGATCAGCATAACACCATGTTGCAGCATTGTCTCACCGCTGTTAAACAAAATATTGACGCCGCTTTCCCTACTGACAAACCTATAGCATTATATTTCTTCAAGCCCATGACTGCCCGCGGCTGTACCGGACACCCCAACGTTGAAGATCATGCAATACTGGGAGAAGAGCTAGTGCCTTTTTTTAAGGAGCTGGTGAAATAGTCTGATTAAAAAATATACTTAGCTTTCCAAGCAATAACGAGATACCTATAAGCCTATAAGTATTATTACGGAGCGCTTGTTTCCACATGAGTCTTAATTTCGTGGTTAGCAAAGGTTAATGGTTTATAGAAGATTATGATCTGCACTCGTATGAGAAGCACCTTTGAAGAGCTAAATTTCAACACTACTATGAATAAAAATTTATCGGTAATAGGATTTTTTGTAACCGCTGTGCTTTTAGCCTCAAGTGCATTGATATTTAACTCCTGTAATAGTGGCGACACCAATCCAACGCCAACTGGCACAACACCAACTATTATTAGTTTTACGCCAGATGCAGCAACAGAAGGTGCAGTTGTAATCATCACGGGAACAAACTTCAGTAGTACTGCTTCTGAAAATGTGGTAACATTCAACGGTACTCAGGCAACAGTAACAGGCGCTACGGTCACGCAGATCACAACAACAGTTCCAACGGGAGCAACTACTGGAAAGATTGCAATAACGGTAAACAGTAAAACAGCTACATCATCAACAGATTTCACAGTCGAAAGCAATAACACTAATGTTCCGTCTATTACAAGCTTCTCACCTACCAGTGGGCAAACAGGCACAACAGTAATCATCACTGGAACAAACTTTAGTGCAACAGCGTCTGAAAATATAGTTACATTCAATGGTACCAACGCTACCATTACACAAGCCACTACTACGCAGATCACAACAACAGTTCCAACGGGAGCAACTACTGGAAAAATTGTGATAACGGTAAACAGCAAAACAGTTACATCCTCAACAGATTTTACAGTCGAAAGCAATAACGCTAATGTTCCGTCCATTACAAGTTTCTCACCTGCAAGTGGATCAACAGGTACTACAGTGATCATCAACGGAACAAACTTTAGCGTTACACCATCTGAAAATGTTATTGCATTCAATGGTACCCAGGGTACCGTTACAGAAGCTACTACTACGCAGATCACAACAACAGTTCCTGTAGGTGCAAGTACAGGTAAGATAACCATACACGTAGGTAACTTAACTGCTACTTCCAATGACGACTTTGTGTATTTACCATCAGCAATAGTGAGCACACTGGCTGGCGACGGTAGTGATTCTGATTTTGAGAATCCTATGGGAGTCGCTTCCGATGGTTCTGGTAATATCTATGTTGCAGATGCAGCCAAGAATTTGATTAGAAAGGTCACACCCGATGGCGTTATAAGCACATTGGCAGGAAGTGGTTCTGCAGATTATGCAGATGGCACAGGTACTGCTGCCAGTTTTAATGGTCCTTTTGGAGTAGCCGTTGATGCCGTGGGTAATGTATTTGTGGCAGATACATATAACCATCGGATTAGAAAGATTACAGTTGATGGAATAGTCAGTACACTGGCAGGAAATGGAGATAGCGACTTTGCTGACGGCACTGGCACAGAAGCAAGGTTTAGTTATCCAACAGGAGTAGCTGTTGATGCATCTGGCAATGTATATGTTGCTGAAATTGGAAATTATCGTATCCGGAAGATTACAGCCGAAGGTGTGGTAAGTACGTTGGCCGGGAGCGGCGCTTCCGGATCTGACGATGGCATCGGCACAGATGCCCAGTTTAATGCTCCATTAGCCTTGACAGTTGATGCTTCTGGTATTGTCTATGTAGCCGACAAACATCGCATTCGCAAGGTTTCGGCCGATGGCATAGTGAGCACTGTAGCTGGAAGTTCATCTGGTTTTTCTGATGGCGCTGGCAGTGCTGCTCAGTTTAATACTCCTTCAGGAATCGTTGTTGACAGCTCAGGAAATATCTATATAAGCGATACTGATAACAACCGAATTCGAATGATGACATCAGGTGGCGTAGTGAGTACGCTGGCGGGAGGTACGATAGGTTATGCTGAGGGTACAGGCACCGAGGCTCAGTTCAGCTCTCCTTTTGGTATAACCATTGATGTCACGAGTAATATCTATGTTGGGGATACTAATAACAAGCGTATTCGTAAGATCGTTATTGAGTGAAAAGAAAACCCAGTACTATTATCGACATTCAGTTTGGAAAAAATGGATCATAAAACCGTAGCAGCATTAAACTTTATTTAGCCAGGCTATCAAATCAAAACGCATATCGGCATTAATACCATGACCTGCAAAATATTCTTTATAGGTTGGGTTGAGATTTAAACTTTCGAGGAATTTTAAACTCTCACGAGCATATTGAACAGTAAGCATGCCGTCTTGTGTACCGTGAGAAATGAAGATGCTGAGTTGCTGAAGTTTTATTGGCGAGACTATGATTGGTTTTATTTCCTCCAGCAAGCGCCCACTCATAATAGCAATACCTCTTACTTTTTCAGGATGCGTTAACGCCACACTATACGACATAATGGCACCCTGGCTGAAGCCTGCGAGATAAACTTTGGCAGGATCAAATGAATGATGCTCGTTTAACTGATCGATAAAATCAAGAATAAGTTGCCTGCTCCTTTCCTCCTGCCCTTTATTGAATACTGGTTTACCGGTAGAAAAATCTACCTGATACCATGCAAACCTGTTTGAGTCGAGTGTAATAGGCGCACGGACAGAGATCACCAAAAATTGATCAGGCAATTGATCGGCAAATGAAAATAAATCTTTTTCGTTACTGCCTACACCGTGAAGCAAAATAAGCAAGGGTGGTTTGGCGGCTCTTATTTTTGGTTCTCTCACCAGGTAAGTAAGCGGAAGCTTATTCGACATAGACGTTGTATTCATTAGCGTAGATAATACTACGATTAAAATCACTATTTTCATTTGTTCAGTTCCTTCAGCAGATCGTCCAGATGTAGTGGCATGGTAACCATATCTAACGATCCATCAGCATGATGAGGCCATTGTTCCTTAGGTTTATCCCAATACAACTCCACACCATTTCCATCAGGGTCATTAAGATACAGGGCTTCCGAAACGCCATGATCAGATGCACCCGTGAAGGGATAGTTTGCATTTCGAAGTCTGTCGAAAACAACAGCCAAATCTTTTCTTGTAGGATAAAGAATAGCGGTGTGATATAACCCTACTCCATCTCGTCTGGCGGGTGGAGCATCTTTACTGTGCCAGGTGTTTAACCCGATATGATGATGATAGCCTCCAGCAGAAATAAAGGCAGCCTGATCGCCATACAGAGTAGTGACCTCAAAGCCAAGCAAGTTACAGTAAAATGCAAGTGCCTTATCCAGGTTAGAGACCTTTAAATGAACGTGGCCGATGCGCGTTTGCGCTGGTATTTTATAATTAGTTTCCATGATTGAGATTTCAACTGTGTTTCACAAAACTTAGTTCAATGTAATACAACATCAATGCACTTCCGGGGTGATAGTCACCATTGCTCATTACGCAACCGTAGCCGGAAGTGTAATCACTATCGCGAGCCATGCATTTTTAATCATGACACATTAAATATTGTCTTTCTCTTAGAATTAAAATGAAAAAAAAGACGATTGGTGGTTTACCTTTGAAAAGTAACTTGAATGTAAGCCTACTATGACTTACAACTTGCGAAGAAGATTTCAGGAGAACCTAACGATGATAGTAATCACCACATTAGTAGCCATTCTTTCAATATTCTATTCCTGAATTTTCGCCTAGCTCGCAAGCTATTCCAGCGGGCAACACCTCGATTGTGAAATATAACGAAGAAATGATGACTAAAATGTCAGCAGCCACTGACTACGGCATAATACAAGCCTGAATAAAAAGATCTGCACAATCATCAAAATCAACGGAATACAACCTCAAATTTCTTCTGTCCCCTCAGCAGCCTTCAGCAAGGACATTTAAAAAATGACAGTGAGAAGAATAATCGACGATTATCATTTCCTTAACTCATGCAGATAACTTATATTAGGTGAGTGAGATTTTCACTTCGAAATCAACTTTATATCAGCAGTAAAATAGTTTTCTTTCGAAGAAGATAGCACATATATTTTCTTTCATTTTTATTACGGCTAAGTAATTTTAAAATGAACAAGACCCTTCATTATATAGTTTTAACGGCACTAGTGATGGCTATTGCAGCCACACACGCATGCGCACAAGAATTCCGCTGGCCCAGAGAAAAAGCTTTTGAGTTGGATGGAGGTGTGAGTGCAAATGGCATCCATTTGCGTACCGCCTATATCCGTTTCTTTCAGCCTAGAAAAATTTCAGAAATACCTTTTAAAAAGCGATTTAAATCGTTGATAGGACAAGATAGATATGTGTCCTTTCCGTGCAAACGTAAACCCACTCATAAAATTCCTCCGGGTGTAAGCGCAAAGGCATCTCTTTTCTATGAACTGGGAAGCGGCAAGGGTATTCAATATCGTATTATAGGAATGGACGCATCTATGCTTTACATTATTTACAGTACAAAAAAACTATATATAAGTTTGAAGGGTGGTCTTACTGTTTCCAATAATCGCCTGATCAAACCTGTGAAAGAGGGCGGCACGTTTAATTACTACGATCGTTTTAAATACGGCGTATTGGGAGGAGTTGAAATTGACCGGATGATAGGTAAACGTCAATCGACATCAATAGTAACAGGCTGGGACCAGTGCTATCTTGTAAAAGGCGACAGCTGGGGAGACAAGCGGTGGTATATATTCACAGGTTTACGTTTTAAGATTCGAAATTAGGAATACGTATGGAAAGGAAATTCATCTTCATCGTTCTCTTTCTTTTCGCTGGCTGCGATGATAAATTGTCATGGATTAAAACACCTGATCCAATTATACCTGTTGTATACACTATAACACCTGATAGAGGTACCGTTGGTACAGAGATAAAGGTATCTGGTACTAATTTTAGTACTACGCTATCAAAAAATAAAATAACAATTAATGGAACTTCAGCTACTATTACTGAAGCCTCAGCTACCGTGCTTACGTTTATCGCTCCGAATGAAACATCAGGACCTGTTTTAGTAACGGTGAATAATCACCTCGCAGAAAACAGACCTGTATTTACGTATGAATAAATATTTTTGGTGGTTATCCAACAACCTCGCATAAGTCCTATCCAACTTCACTTTAATCCTACATGCTGGTCTATCCCTAGAAGTACCTTTGAATATTAATAACTCAATATTCAAAAGAATGAAAGCTAAAATGAAAATCATCATCGTAGGTGCAACAGGCACTATGGGAAAGTATCTTGCAAGTACATTTGAAAAAGATCATGAAGTAATACGAGTTGGCTCTAAAGGAGGAGACATACAGGCAGATATTACGTCACCGGAATCAATAGAAAATTTATTCAGGCAAACAGGTTCTTTTGATGCACTGATCTGCACGGCAGGTCCAACTTATGTCGGCCCCTGGAAAAACATGACAGATAAAGAATTCAGAAAAGGACTTGAAGGCAAACTAATGGGGCAGGTAAACCTGGTGCTTATTGGGCAGCGTTATATCAATCCCAAAGGCTCATTTACATTAATTACAGGAGCGTTAACACATGAACCCGTTTTGAATTTTGCCAATGCCTCAGCTGCTAATGGTGCGGTAGAAGCTTTTGTGCGGGCGGCAGCCATTGAACTGGAAAATGGGGTACGAATTAATGCTGTGAGTCCTACTGTTATAGAAAATTCGCCACAGTACTTTCCTTTCTTTCACGGCGATATTCCCGTAACCATGAAACAACTGGAATACGGTTTCCGCAAAAGTGTGTTTGGTGCCAGCACCGGACAAGTAATAAAACCATATTGATTTCTACGCTGAGAAATAGGTATAAATAAACTTCGTGAAAATTGAAGTGTTAACTAACAGAGAAATCAATAACAAAAAATAACCTGATCAGAAATCATTGAGTCTGATCAGGTGAAAATTGTTGAGTAAAAAAACTGATGCTTATATTGGTTTAGCTACTGTTATCACAACATCTATATTGCCGCGAGTGGCTTTTGAATATGGACAAATTTTATGTGCCGCATCAGCAATTGACTGCGCAAGTTCGCTATCCAAACCAGGCAGACTAACATTAAGTCGAGCTTGGAGAAAATAACCATCATCGTTCGCACGAAGATCCACTTCAGTGTCTACCGCTGCGTCAGCAGGAAATCTGACTTTCATTTTACCAGCTGCGATCTTCATTGCTCCAATAAAACAAGCTGACCAACCTGCAGCAAATAACTGCTCAGGATTTGTGCCACTGCCCATTGTACCCGGAGTTGTAAACTTTACATCAAGGTTGCCATCAGAGCTCCGCGATGAGCCACCATCTCTCCCACCTGTTGTATGGGTTACTGCTGTGTAAACTATTTTTTCAGTTGGAGTAATTTTTTCTTCTATTATGTTAGTTTCCATTTTCTAGTTGTTAAAATTATAATTCATTAAATTTCTGTTTTTCATTTTCTGTTCCCATCAACGTCTCTCTGAGGATATCGAAGCATTTGAAGCAAGAACTCCAACCGCTCCCAAATCTTCTGCGGCACGTTGTTCACTAAGCACTGCGCGCCGTTGTGCCTGAATGAAGAAGATAAACGATCCACTTATCAATACAGAAATAACAAAGTAAGCTATGCCTAACACAACAAGGTTCTGCAATTCAAGTGTGCTTACAAGTGTATAGCTCACTAAAGAAGTTATGATATATGTTCCTCCACCTGTGATGCCACTGACAATTCCTGCATTTGAAGTGAACCGTCCGAGTGCGTATGAATAAAATGTATTGTATGTAAAGCCTGAAACCATATGTAGTGCCACCACTGCTACTATCAGAGTAAACAAGCTAGGGAGATAATATAAACTGATAATCATGAGAACTGATAACGCGAGAAGAAATGTACCCGCCAATGAAATTTTGGTGTACATGCTACGACGCATAGAAGATTTGCTGAGCAGCCCGCCCGCCATCACAGCAACACCTGACAACAGCGAGAAGTTACCTGTAATTACGGCAGATTGGTGAAAGACTTGTTCGATAATAAACGGACTCGCCATGTTATACATGATCACCATTGAAAAACATAGACCGAGGATGATAAGGCTTATCGTAAAATCGGTTGTGCTAAGTTTAGAGCGATAGACATTTAACAACGGTCTCAGCTTAAAGGGTTGATTTTTTTTGAGTGTCTCGCCGCCATACATCATCTCTAATACCAGAATGATTAGGGTAGCTGCACCAAGAAAATAGAAGTTAGACTCCCATCCAAAATAGTGATGCAGGAAACCTCCGATGAACGGTGCAGTAATGGGCGCCGTTGCCCAGATAATGGAGAACAAGCTAGTGTAGTGTTTTAATTTATCACCTGAATAAGTATCCATAAAAAACGCACGCTTACCAACAACAATCAGCGCCACAGCTATGCCTTGAATCACACGCATTGCCAATACAACGGCAAGGTTATGCGTGATGGCAATCACAAAACAAGAGAGAGCAAAAATGATCAGCGAGACAAGGCCTAGTCGATAGCGACCGAAACTGTCGAGGAGACTGCCAACAAATAGTTGACTGATGCCACTACTCACCACAAAGACAACAAGCGACAATTGGATGTCGCCCTGGCTGGTGCCAAAGAATATTGCCATGGTTGGAAACGAAGGCAGGTAAATATCCGTCGCAAATCCGGATAAGGGAATGAGTGCAAATGCCAGGATAGTACTGATTGCTATATGATTTTCTTTCAATGTTTTCATTGTTGATATTCGTTAGTTTAATTCAAGTCCATTCAGCGCCAACACCGCCTTGTTAGCCTGACTTAGAAAATTACTGTAAAGCTGTTCTGTTGAAGCCACGTGCACTTCGTAGTTATTGGTTTCGATGCTTCGCACCAGATCTTCGGCAACTTGCTGAGGTGAAATCTTTTTATCGGATGGAATATCTTTCGCAAATTCAGTATCAACAAGCGGAGGCATCAATTCAAATACCTTCACCTTTGTATCAGATGCCAGGCTCAGTCGCAACGCCTGAGTATACGAATGAAGAGCAGCCTTGCTGGCGCTATACGTTGGCAATGAGAGTCCGGGAGCGAAGGCTACAATAGACGACACATTGATAACAGCTGCGTCAGGTTGTGTTTTCAGTAGCGGCAATAACTTTGTGGTCAGGTTAATGACACCGAAGAAGTTAGTCTCCATTTCCTTGCGAGCGAAAACTTCTCCTTCAGACGAGTTACTTACATTGTGAAGAAAAGCTTGCCCTGCATTGTTCATGAGCATATTCAAGCCAGGAAATTTCTGTTTGATTTTTGCTACCAGCGCTTCAACATCATTCTCCTTTGTTACATCCGCTACGATGTAATGTGTATTGCTAAGTTGCTGCGTAGCTTCTTTTAGTTTTGCTTCGTTGCGACCGGTAAGGATAACAGTGTTACCTAACTGGGCAAATAGTTTGGCTGTTTCAAAACCGATACCGGAACCGCCGCCGGTGATGAGGATTGTGTTTGCTGAGGTTTTCATTTTCGTTTTATTTTTGTTTTTATATTTTAGACCGATCGGTCTCTATTAGTTCAAAAAAATTTAGAATGACTCAATTTCTTTTTTCAGTACATCAACAATGGTTTTCATGGTTGCTTTGCTGTTCATTATTCTTGTAGTGAAAATGGCACCTTCGATCATCGTAAACATCTTGACCGCGAAAAGGCCACCGTCGATGCGCTTATCAAATTCACCTGAGGCTTGTCCCTCTTCCACCAGTCTCGAAATACGTTGCTGACTTGTTTTGATCGATTTTGCAACACGTAGCCTGAGGTCAGGATTTGTATCATCGGCCTCCGTGCCAAAGTTTAACAGAGGACAACCACCGTGATTGCCTGGTGCAACATCGTTGAGATAGTAATCCAGGAGGGCGAACAACTTTTCCCGTGCTGTTCCTTTCCCCGAGATAGCTTGGTTAAGCCCGCCCGATACCTTAGCAGTAAGGTAATTGAACGCCTCAATACAAATCTCTTCCTTGCTCTCGAAATTGCCATAAATGCCTCCTTTAGCAAGGTTTGTGGCTTCCATCAAATCAGATATAGAAGTTCCGGCAACACCTTTCTTATTAATAATGGCCGCTGATTGCTCAATAATGAATTGCCTGGTTTTTTCTGATTTTGTCATGGCTCTACAATTTTAGACCGATCGGTCGATTATACATACGTGTATCGTAGCGATTTGGTTCCAAGACATAGGAAAATATCTTGAAAGAGTTTAAAAGGAATTAAAATACAGGGCTATTAGCGCTGAAAGCATGAGATGATATGTGGCAAGAAGCGACTGAAGTTATCCGTAACCAGCGATGTTGTCTCACGAATCCCTATGCCGGCTGCTTCCTCGCCAATAATCCACGACCCGATCACAGGATGACACCCATCAAAGTCAGGAAGCTTGTGAAGTTGTTGATAAATAAAACCTTCATCTCCATATTCTCCTTCCGTTTCTGTCAGTATCGTTCCGTCTTCTACCAACGTTACGTTTGCACCTTCTCTTGAAAGCAAAGGCTTCTTCGCATAACTTTTCATTGTATGCGGATCATCAAAATAACATTCGAGCAAATTAGGATGACCAGGAAATAGTCTCCATAACACAGGCAGAATCGCTTTATTACTTAGAATCATTTTCCAGGCGGGCTCTATCCACTGCGTTGTTGATGTTAAAAGATGCGAGCCATACTCCTCGTTCATCATCCACTCCCATGGATAGAGTTTAAAAATTGTATGAATAATGTTTTCGTCTAAATCAGTAAACGAATTTCTATTTCTCCCAATATCATGTACGTTTATGAAGCGGGTTGCAACACCAGCTTGTGCGGCACAATCACGCAAATAATTTACGTTTATAAAATCTTCCGGAAATTCTTCCAGACATGAAAAGTATAGCTCGTGTCCGTGCATATCCGAACTTATATTTCTCCAATGAGCAATTAGTTTTTCATGAATAGAATTAAACTGATCATGGTGAGGAAAAAGTTCTTGTGCCCAGAACCACTGCACCACGGAAGCTTCAAAAAGTGATGTAGGTGTATCAGCGTTGAACTCTAACATTTTGGGTGGAGTTGTCAGATCTCCATTCCATGAAATATCAAATCGTCCATATACAGAACGTTCTCGTTTCTCCCAGCTATCAATTATGAAAGGAACAAATTCATCGGGTATAGAAAATAATTCGAGGAGATTGTAACGGACGATATGATCGACAGCTTTTAAACATAACCGATAAAGTTCGTTGGTTGTTTGTTCGAGTTTGATAATCTGTGCGCGATCAAATGCATAATAAACACTTTCATCCCAGTAGAGAGCTCCATCCAGTGTATGATAATGAAATCCAATTTTTTCTACTTTTTCTTTCCAGTTTTCTCTAACAGGAATTTTAAATCTTTTCATACGTACATGAAGATAAATTATCCAACAACAGAATGATGAGAACCGAAGTGACCAAAGCCTCCTCTCTTGTGTGAAAAAGGAGTATGATGATGAGATGCATAACCTCCTCTGCCACGTTCACCTCGTAAGTGCCTTGGCATATAACCAGGTCTATGGATGGTGGCATAATATCGTCTTCTAAAACAAATGCGGAAGAGATTATCCCACAGCCTGCTCCTGAAGTAATAATTATAATTTTGTTGCTGCAGATTATAGTACCGGGTTGTATCACAATCATCAACAATTGCAGTATCTGTAACAATGGTATTCGCTGGCGGGTTGGTTTCCTGAGCCTGACAAACAGTTAGTGATAGTGAAGCCAGGATAGTAAGAATAATGAAAGATGATTTTTTCATGCGCTTAGATTTTAAAACATAAACACTTCACTCTATACAGTGAAATATTTTGTGATGGTTTAAGTAGAATAATTTTGTTTGTAGCGCTATTGGTATTACTAAGAATGTTAACGGATACGTTTGATCTGAGTTACGGACGGTCGATCGGCAAAGCCGTTATGTCGTATGAAAGAATGGGATGATATGAAATATTTCCTTGAGTAAGGATATAAAAAATGCCAACAGAGTATTACAGTGGATAAAAATTATTAAGTAAATTTTAAGGTCATCTTTCCTTCTTAGAGGAGGTATATCTGCCCTACAAGTCAGATCAGTGTCAATGGCCTGACCACCCAATTTTCCCTCCTGCCCACTCGATAAAATATTTCATGTTGGGTGCATCGGTATGTCCACCATCATGCTGACGCCATGCGAGTTCGCCATCCAACATACTTGTATTATAGGGCGGCATCTTTTCTGTTTTATAATCATTCGATACACCGATGTCTTTTACTCCTAATAGTTTAAAGACAGCACCTGCAGCAACAGTAGCCATGTAACTACCTTGTTGATCCAGCCATTTTGCATCACCTTTTTCGGGAATGCCATAACTGATGAATGTTAAACGTGGTGCGCACATAGCAATCAATTCATGTGAGTCCACAGGAATGTTGCTGGCATTTTGTACACCATTCTTCGAAGCAGATGCACCGTACTTGATGTAGTTGCCTGCCATCCAGTAATATTCCCCACCAGTGAGACTCTCCACCGCCTCACCAAAATTACGACGATGTAATGTTGCACCTCCTTTACCTGAAGAGCCGATCAGACCGAGTGCAAAGCGTGGTTCAAAGGCAAGTGTTACAAGTGCAGCTTTTCCATAGCGCGATACACCTTCAATACCTACATGTTTCGCATCAACGGAAGACTCTGTTTCGAGATAGTCGAGACCACGCGCAGCACCCCATGCCCATGCACGAAGTGCGCCCCAATCGTCAGGCTTACGCAACTGACCTTTATTAACAAGGCCGATGATGCCGCGTGTTAAACCTGCACCGTTGTCGGCCTGGATGCTTGCAGGATCAATGCTCACGTAACCCCAGCCCGCCTGGATCAATTGCTGTTCACGCGTAGGTTCTCCACCAAATGTTGGTGTAAGGCGAGGCAGTACACTGTAAGCAGGATATTTATCAAGAATCTTTTTAACAGCCGTATCCTGCGAAAGTAATTTACGCATCGCATCGTTGAGTATTTTCATATCATCAGCATTAGGCTGAACAGGATTAGGAAGTCCTGCACGACCGAACATCATCAACACTGGCACGGGTCCCTTCGCATTGGCAGGTACAACGAGCATCATCGAAATATCAACGTTAATCAATGGGTATTCTGAATTGTCGACATGACCTTTCAGTTCTTTAGCAATAACAGGTATGAAACCAACAAACTCTCGTTCAATAACACCTGTTGTCCACGTTACTTTCGGAATGTTCTTCGGAAGTCTTCCATATACTTCGCGTTCCATATCTTCTGCAATCTCAGGACGACGAAGCTTCCACCACATATCGGCAGTAGTCACTTTCGTTCCATTCTTGAGTTTCAATACATCGGGTAATTCTGGAAATGGATTAGCTAACGATTCATCATAGTTCGCATGATCGGGTGCCTTCTCATCTCCATTCGGACCCGGTCGCAATACTTTTACGCCAAGCTGATCCATCATGCGTTGATGATCTTCGTCGGCTGTGAGATTGAGTGGTTTGGGCAGCGCTGCATGTTGCGCCTTCACAACAACAGTCATGGAAATAAACCAGATGTAAAGAAGAAGCTTCATAGATGTAAATTATCGAGTACACCTCTCGTAAACAAATTCAGTCTCCACCAACGGAAGAATTTAACGAATAGAGGTTTAATGATAATGCCACCTTAGTGTGAATGTCTCTTAAACTTTTCTTATTTTAAGTTTCTCATGATTTAAAATCTGCTCCGATCGTTGTTGACTTCCATTGCTCCAACTCTGCAGTCATAGCAGTTAGTTTTTTCGAAGCTCTGTTGTAAGCATCCTTACCAAGGAACAAATGCATCGGCGGGTTTGAACATTCTGCTACTTCTATAAATATTTCTGCTGCGCGATCAGGATCTCCTGCTTGTTGTCCGTTCATTGACAAATACTGATCCTGTGTATTCTTCACTGCCTGATAACCTTCGACGTTGGTGGTGGTTACTGCTAATGATTTTTTAGTCAGAAACCCTGTACGAAATCCCGAAGGTTCAACTACAGTAACCTTGATACCAAACTCTTTTACATCTAGTGCTATGACTTCAGAGAAAGCTGCCACCGCAGCTTTAGTAGCTGAATAGATAGACCAACCTGGAGAACCTACGAACCCTGCTACTGAACCAACATTTATAATGTAGCCTGATTTCTGCTTTCGCATCACCGGTAATACTTGTTTGACAACTTCTATAGTAGAATGCACATTTACATTAAAAATATTCCTGATGTCTTGTTCTTCAATTTCTTCCAATGCGCCAGTCATTCCATAGCCTGCGTTATTAACAACTACATCGATACGCCCAAATGCTGCAAGTGTTTGCTGTATTGATTCCTGAATGCAATCCGGATTATTCAGATCGACAGCTAACGGAAGAAAACGATCTTTGTCTATCAGTCCAACGGCCTGGCTCAGTGCACGTGCATCGCGAGAGGTAGCTGCAATTTTGTAGCCGCGATTAATCAGTTTTTTCACGAGGGTAAGTCCCAATCCCTGAGAGGCCCCTGTTACATACCATACTTTTGAAGTGTTCATGACTTTAAGCTTTTAGATGATCAAAATAAGTTGTGGTTTCTTCCACGATGGACTTCATTAGCTCTGTAGCTTTTTTATGTTTCAGTATGGGAGCGATCTGTCCACCCCAGAATAAAACCATGTCCCATTTTTTTTGTTCAATCGCCGCTGTTCTCAGATGCGACATGAATTGTGTTTGCAATGGAAAAGGGAGAAAACTTTTTTCTTTGCTGATCAGATCTTTGGCAATTCGACTGGTAATTCCTCTGCCAAGTCGCCCGGTAAATGCACGTGATAAAGTAGTATATCTCGCTTTATCAGAAAACAGCATTTGTGCCGATGAATGTCTGTGGCGTTTGATTCATCACAGGCCAGAAAAGCGGTACCAATTTGCGCGGCATCTGCACCAAGCGCTAGTGCTGCTGCAACACCTTTTCCGTTAGCAATACCTCCCGCTGCAATAATGGGAGTCTTAACTTTTTCTCTAATGAGTTGAAGTAACACGAACGTTCCAACTGTAGATGACTCTGCTGACGCCAGAAAAGATGGACGATGTCCACCCGCTTCAAAACCTGAAGCAATGATCATGTCCACTCCGGCTGACTCTAACGCTATGGCTTCATCCAATGTGGTGGCGGCGCCAACGGTAACAATACCACGCCTGCGACATTGTTCAAGAATATCGGCAGATGGAATACCAAACATAAAGCTGAATACTGGTGGCTTCTGACGCAGAATCACTTCAACCTGATTTTCAAACCGTGACTTGAATACAGTTTTTTCCGGTAATGCAATTCCTACTTCATCAAAATAAGGTTTGAATAATTGTTGAGCTTGCTTAAACTGATCGTCTGAAACTGTGCCATCCACCGCGTCTGTATCCGATACCCAAAGATTAATGTTGTAAGGTTTATTCGTGGCTGCTTTAATCTGCTGATCGACCTGGATGATCTCCTCAGGGCTTAATGTGTATGCTCCATAACCGCCAAGTCCTCCAGCATTTGACACTGTTGATACAAGCTCAACCGATGACAGATTACCACCGAATGGTCCTTGCAGGATGGGATATTGAATGCCAAGTATTTCAGATGCCTTTGTTTGATACCACATAGTATTAAAATTTAGTCAGCTACATCAGTGATCATTTTATTAACGATTAGCCAACGGTTATCAATTTTATGAAATGACAGGAACTCATCATACTCAAAGTCGTACATTTTAACATGAACCTTGGCAACGCCTATTGAGTTGATCACATTAATTGAGAGGATCGTTCCTTTGAAAGGCTTACCTGAATCCTTTGGGCTTTGACGGTTCTTCACGCCATCAAGGTACTGATCGAGCGTTTTAGCATAAGGCTTTCCCTTTATATCTCCGAATAACAAAGTACCAGGATTAAAAATCTTGCCCAGCGTCATTATGTCGCCTTCATAAATACCTGTGAAGTAATAATTTTCCAATGCCTGGCTTATCGCCAGTGAATCGTGTTGATTGTTTTCCATTTTCTTAAAATTTTGTGCTCCTGATATCAGAGAAATTCCGGATAGAAGAGCTGTTAAAAAAAGTGCTTTCATACTAATTCAAATTATGACCTGCGCCCATGCCACCATCAACATTGATGATCGCACCACTAATAAAATTACTCTTGGCAACGGTATAAACCATTTGTGCTATATCCTCCACTTCTCCAATGCGGTTCAGCAGATGTAATCGTGCACTCTGGTCAGCGCTATCTCCATGCATAGGCGTGCGTATCACCCCTGATGCAATAGTATTGATTCTGATGTTATGTTTACCAAATTCGGCTGCCAATTGCAGTGTGAGTGAATGTATCGCACCTTTGGAGGCAATTGGTGCTGTGCTGGGAGCACCACCAAGTGCATGGTTTACTAGTGGTGTTCCAATGTTAATAACAACTCCGTCCTGCTGTTTCAACATTTGTGGAATAACAGCTTGCGTGGTGAAGAATGTGCCCTTCAGGTTTGTATCAAGAAACCGATCAAGGTAAGCCTCATCTACTTCGAGGAATGGTTTAGTTTCATATATACCGGCGTTATTTACCAATACATCTACAGAACCAAATTTTTCAAAGTGCTGTTGCTACTATTTTATCACCTGTACTTTTCTCTTTTACGTTACCGACTACCATCGCCAGATTTTCTCCTCCGTCCAGTTCCTGATAAACCTGATGCAATTTTTCAGCAGTTGATGAATTGATCACCACATTGTCTCCCATTTGCAAAAAGTGCCGGGCTATTTCTTTACCGATGCCAGATGAGGCACCGGTAACAATTATGGTTTGCTTTTTCATGATGCTATTTTTTAGTAGCAGTAATACCTTGTTCTCTTAACACAGATACTTGTTCTCCTGCGTGACCCCAGTTGTCCAGATCATGTTCCTCAATCACAACGTGTGTCAACTGAGGGTCTTTGTTCAACACATCGGTGATCAGATCAGTCACTCCTTTTATAAGCGCTCTTTTTTGTTCTCTCGTAACACCTTCACGTGTTACTTCTATTTTGACGTATGGCATAGCTTTACTTTTTTAGGATAAGACAGATAAAGTTTTTGTAGCCACTTTAGCGGTAATACTAACATTCAGTTCAAAGTCATTATAGATCAGCGTATCACCTAAATCCTTAAAGAAATTACCCGAGCGGAATTTCATTTCGTATTTGGTTCTGTCTATTATCAACTTGGCTGTTGCCGCTAGCAAGTCTCCACCTGTATTGACATTGATTGCAGCATCAAAACTAATAGCATGTGTAATCCCTTTGATCGTTAGATTGCCATAAACATGACTCCCGGTAACTGATGTTATCTCCAACGTTGCTTCGGGATACTTCTGAGTAGAGAAGAAATCATCAGATGCAAGGTGACCAGCAAACTGCGCCTTGGTTGCGGGATCTGTTACATCTAATATTTCAATGGAGGTTGTGTCGATAATAAATTTACCACCAACCAGTTTACCATCGTTCAAAATGAGCTCACCTTCTTTAATAGAAATAGTACCATTGTGTGAACCTGTTACCTTTCTGCCTACCCATTCAATATTGCTTTGGGCACTTGCGATTTTAAATTTTTGATTTTCCATTTTCTTTGTGTTTTAATTGTTACACAAATTAACGTGAGATGTCCCGGGCGGTCGAGTGACCTACATCACATTTGAATGGAAGTATGATTTATGTGATGTAGATCACTTTTCAGGATGGTAAAGCCGACTCAACGTTTCTCTTGAAACTCCAAGGTATGCAGCAATCAGATTTTTTGGAACCAGGTTATAGAGCTCTGGATATAAGGTAAGAAGTTCTTCGTACCGATATTTTACGTTGTTGTTCATGAAGGAAAGTAATCTTTTCTGAACCGCTACATATCCCTTGTTAGTTCTCCATCGGAAAAAATGCTCAACATTATGGAGTTCTTTGCAAAGCTTTTCTCTATCATCACTGGTGAGACAAAGCACTTCAGCATCAGTAATACAGTCTACATTAACAGTGGCTTTGGAATGATTATAGAGTGCATTGTAATCGGAAGCCCACCAGGTAGGCATGGCAAATTGCAGGATGAACATCTTCATTTCTTCGTTGATAAAGAAAGATTTTAAGCAACCTGAAATAACGAAGTACTCGCAAGCTACCACATCACCCTCGCTAATAATAGATTGTCCTTTCTGAAAACTCAGTTTTTTAAAATGTAAAAAAAATATTCAAACTCATCATCTGTCAGCACAGCTATTTTAGCGATGTGAGCTTTTAATATATTCTTAGCTTCCATTGTCGGATATTTCTATGTAGTTATATAATATCCTCAAGTTTTAAAATTCCGGATTAAATGCCTAGACTCTTGTAGAGACTTTCTGCATTTTGTTTTTAAATCTTTGTTAAATGAGATGGATCCTTGATCAAATTATGACTATCAACCAGGAGAATTGTAATAACTCAGTAACAGTGGATGTTGGCGAAGAGCATTGAACATACTGATTCAGTAGCTCATGGCTATGCCAAGGACAAGAAGAAATTATTAAGCTGTGATACCAGAGTAAGTAACTTAAACAACAACTTAGTTACCGGATCAATTATTAGAGATTGATTCGACTCTTTTTTTTACTGGGGCTAAATTATAGAAAGTAACACCTTGAGCCTGCGTAAGAAGAATGCCAAACATCTTGTTAGTCTGTTCTGCTGCCTTTGTTACGATATCCATAACTTTAACAGGTTCTAAATCAGCTGACATACCGTATTCAGCTTTTGGTAAATGAAATTCTATTTTGTTGGTATCAAGAACTGTTCTTGAAAAACCAATTTTGGACATTGCCTTGTGCAATACTTCATACTCCTCTTCAACGGCATCATGGAGCTCAATTCGAACAATGAATACTGACATAATAAAAACCTTTTTTAGTTTAACATTTTTTTAAGGTTTTATAGGGGTGATTAGATAACGTGAATACGCTGATGGAGAGTGTTAGACTCGCTGTTTTTTTTGTATGGTTCAATTCATACGCAGAATCTCTCAAAGTGAACACAGACGGAATGTTTCACTAATACTTCGATATGCTGAAGAGAAGTAGAATGTATATTTTAAATAAATGCTCTCCCGAATATATGTACTTACAATACCTGGTGATCAATGACGATATGATCGCTAATCATAACTTAATTCACTATCTCCTGTAATGGGAATCTGTTGACCCAGGAATCGGGGACTCTTGTTAATAACAATTTCATAAAGGGCTTTGACATTGGCAATCATTTCTCTGAATTTGAGATACTCCATGGAGCGGTAGTGTCTTTTATCAGATGTTACACCATAAGCGTTCAATCCTTTACTACGTGCTATGTAAACAGCACGAGATAAGTGAAATTGTTGTGTGATGATAATGGCATCCGTTACTTGAAATACTTCTTTTGCCCGCACCATTGAACTGTACGTATCGAATCCTGCATGATCAAGAAATATATTTTCCGTATCAATTCCATTTTTGATTAAATAGTCTTTCATGTTATTGACTTCATCATAGCTTATTGTGCCATGATCGCCAGTAAGCAGAAATCTTTTTATCTTATGATTCTTATACAGATCAATTGCAACATCAATTCTGTCTTTTAGAATGTCTGATGGTGATCCTGACTTATTGACTTTTGCTCCTAATACTATTCCAGTATAGCATTCGGGAACATCATTGATTGTTGAGTAGATGTATGGCTTGCCCTTGTTAACGACATACCAATTGATTAGAAGTAATGCAAGAGTTGCTGCAATCGCGAGTCCTGTAAGTGTGTATAAAATCTTTTTGATATTCATATATAAACTAATCGAACGGAAGGAGTTCAGGTTCAAGATAAGTTACTCTTGCCTGTTCGGATTTAAAAATATCAGTTGTGTAATGATAACCGAGAAGCTCCCTGAAATTGTTTTTAAGTCTTGGGTTTTCATCAATGAAACTTAAGAAGTTGTCAGTTTTAGATTTCAGTATAAAATGATAAACCGCCCGTATGGCAGCGACAGTTACTGTAGCATTGTATTTATCGGAAGCGCCAATGGACTTAACAAAGTTTTGTAACTGACTGCAGATATTATCGATGGCACCATTTATTCCATACTTATGGATGTGAATCCAGGCTAATCGCAAGTGAGCTTCGTGTGTGAAGATGTGAGGATTAAGTTTGCATGCTGAGAATTGCTCCTCGAATTCGTTGTCACTTAACTCAAAATGGTTCATCATGATTTTTGATTGAGTTTATTGTATACGGCTTGTCGCAACTTTTGTTACTGATCACTCCTCCCCATCAAAGAGAACGCCTCTATGTTCATTTCCTCAGGAGGGCATCAATGAAAAAGGAATTAATACACACAAAATCATTTCCATTTATTATAAATGTATTTTATACACTTTATTATATATATTTGTCACGATAACCTTTTTTAAACTGATAAACTGTTAAGTCTCTTTACGCATGAAGAAAGTTATAATTATTTGCGCCACGTTTTTATGTCTGATACTATGGAAGCAATCTTGTCATGCGCAGGATTCACAAAAAAAGCAAACTGATTTTCATCAATGGGCCACCACGCCACCTATGGGATGGAACAGCTGGGATTGCTTTGGACCCACGGTAACAGAAGCAGAAGTAAAAGCCAACGCCGATTATATGGCGCAGCATCTTAAGTCCGCAGGCTGGGAATATATTGTGGTTGACATTCGCTGGTACGTTTCTAACGACAAAGCTCATGGGTACAATGAAACCGATCCACAGTTCAACATCGATCAATACGGAAGATTTATTCCTGCTGTAAACCGTTTTCCTTCGGCCGCGAATGGAAAAGGATTCAAACCGCTTGCTGATTACATTCACAGCAAAGGATTAAAGTTCGGCTTTCACATCATGCGTGGCATACCAGTGATTGCTGTAAAACAAAAACTTCCTGTGAAGGGAACATCAGTAACAGCAGCTGATATTTTCTCCAATGAAAATCAATGTCTTTGGTTGCACGACATGTATACCATCAAGCCCGACGTAACAGGGGCACAAGAATATTACAATTCTATTTTTGAACTCTACGCAGAGTGGGGATTAGATTTTATAAAGATCGATGATTTGTCTTCACCCATATACTTCGATGGTGAAATTGAAATGATCCGTAAAGCCATTGATCGAACCGGAAGAAAAATTGTTCTCAGTACTTCGCCAGGTGAAACACCTATTGCGCACGCAGCCCATGTACAACAACATGCAAACATGTGGCGCACTGTTGGCGATTTTTGGGATAGCTGGGAACAATTGAAGGAGCACTTCAATGTATTCGAACGCTGGAATTCCTGGCGTGCACCTGGTGCGTGGCCCGATGGCGATATGTTGCCGCTTGGAAAATTAGGTATTCGTGCTGAACGTGGCGCCCCTCGCATGACAAGGTTTACACGTGACGAGCAATATACGCTGATGACATTGTGGTGCATGTTCCGTTCACCACTCATGTTCGGTGGAAATCTGCCCGATAACGATGACTTTACGCAATCACTTCTCACCAATCAGGAAGCGTTAAAAATTTTAAAACATTCTAAAAACAATCGCGCATTATTTTTGGATGACGAGAAGGCCGCATGGACGGCTGACGGCGATAAGGGTGTAAAATATCTGGCAGTGTTTAATATAGCAGATCAGAAAATAGCCGAAGAAGGACGGGCATTGTGGAATAGCGGATTGATGAACAGAGCCTCGAAATCAAAAGACATTACGCTTGATATTACAGGTAAGCAGAAATTATTTCTCGTTGTGTTAAAAGGTGAAGACAATACTGATTGGGATCATGCCGACTGGATCAATCCAATGGTTTACAACGATAAAGATTCACTTTCGCTGGCTACGTTCCCCTGGAAAAGCGCCACTACCGGATGGGGTGAAATCACACCTAACAAATCTATTTCTGGCGGAGACCTTGTTGTAGACAACGTTCGATACAAAAACGGAATCGGTGTTCACTCCAACTCTGTCATCGCTTTCGAAATACCGCAAGGCTATACGCATTTCAAAGCACGCGTCGGGCTTGACAAGGCAGCCGTTGATCAGAACACTGGTGCAACGCTTTCATTCCTGGTATTCAGTTCTGATCCGGCTAGTCAGGCGCCTCCGTCATCCACCCCAATTTCTGTTGATCTGAATTCGTTAGGTATTCCATCAACCTGTACCATCACCGATGTCTGGTCAGGCCGAAAACTTGGCAAGTTCTCAGGCGTGTTCTCTCCAAGCATTAACCAACATGGCTGCGGATTGTTCAGAATCGACGTTGATTAACATTGCATGAATGAAATGAATTTCTGAACTGGAAAAGAAGTATAATTAGGTTTACTTTGTACCTCAAAATTAAATTCCATGACCGAACGAGAACTGATCAAGCTAGAGGGAACAATCCGAATGAAGATGGAGGAAATCAGAAAACAGCGTGTGAGTCTGAAAGACTCTGGTATTGGCGGGTTAATGAATTCGTTAAAGAAAGCAGATGAAGCTCTTTATGATAAGATCCTTCCGGAGTATAAAAAGATGGTTGCAGACAGTAATATATTCAAATAAGATTTTACAGTCCTAACATCTCTTCCACTTACGAAACTCTTCTACCTCGAAAATAATTTTCGAAAACGTACAAACATTTTTGTGTTCTGTGAATAGCTGATGCATAACATTGAATCTCGTCAAAGCTTGCATCAGCTATTATTTTGTTCGGCATCAAATTTCTTCACTCTGAAGAAATTTCAGATAACAGTTTATTATTTTATTTGCTTTCCTTAAGCACCATATCAATTGTGATCGCTGCTGAGAGTACTGCTATTTTATTCATCATGTTTGAATAGGCCGTATCGAGTGTTACGTTATACTTATCGGCACTGGTAAATATTTCTTTTAAAGCACCAGCCCATTTTTTAGATATCGTTCCAATTTTCAGACCCGCATCATCTTTGATCTCAAAATTCCATGCTTTCCAATCGCCCGTAATTTCAGCTATCAGTTTATCTTCATGGTTGAAAATTCTGAAAGTAGGTTTAAAAAAATTAAACTTTTGTTGAACGGTGCCAATGACCTGATCATCACCACTCGTAATCACGATCTTCGACATGAAGAAGGTCCAGCCTCTGGAAATCGACGCCAGCAGTGTTCCATTTGCGTCTTTGATTTCAAGTTTGAAGGGTAGTATTGCTTTGTTAACTAACAGCCTTAATGCCTTTTGTCCGAAGCTTAGCTTTTGTACAATGGAGCCAATATTCTCAGCTTTGTCATTATAGACCAGGTAACTGTTTTCAAACTTGAGAAGATTAACTTTCTCATCAATAAAATAACTGTTGGAATCAAAAAATTGTGTTGTCATTCGGGTTTTTATGTTTAGAATAAAGGATGCAGTTTAAACGAATTTTAATAAAGGTTCAAGGAATCAGAAAGCTATTCTAATTTTTAATTCAGTTCGCATTTGAATTGATGTTCTGACCGAACACCAGTTCGTAGCCATTGTTATCCGTAATAGAAAAATCTCTCATAAAGTATTCCCGATTTTCAAGGGGAGTCAGAACGTTAACGCTATCCTTTATTTTTGTCCATAGCTCATCTACATTATCAATGGTTATATAAATGCTTCCGGTTAAGATTGGCTTAGGAAAGAACTCCTGCTTTTCATTAGGATCTTTACAATCCTCTGGTTCCTCTGTCGGCAACACAATCATGATTTCAACATTGTCTCTTTGAAGTGATGCAAAGTTTGGAAAATTACTTCGGCAGGTAAAGCCCAAGATATTCACATAAAAAGAAATCGTTTTATCCAGATCTTTTGTCCAGAGAATAGGTGCAAGATGCTGAAGTTTCATTGTTCTGTGCTTAGCTATTAATTCTTGTTTTCAAAGTATAAGTTAAATAGAAAACAGGACCTTGTGCGGAGAATAGGGCCATTATTCTCCGCAAATTATGCGGGAAATAGCAAAACGATTCGGAGTTTAAGCACCTTCAGGTCACCTCATTGGGAGTTAACCGGAATCATCTAATAAATCACAGTGACAAAACCATAAAAAAAACAAGAGAACAAGTCTTCAATCAAAATTCCTCAAAAATAATTTCTTTATTTACCATCATTCCAGTTGTGGTGCCCATGGCTACAGCGTTAGCAACGGTACGTATACGTGTGGTATTGTCGCCACACGCAAAAACTCCATCTATGCTGGTCTTTTGCAAAGGATCGACCTTGATGTATCCCTCATCAGTAAGTTCACATCCTAACGTTTTTGGAATATTACAATGTTGCTCAAAAGGACTCCGGGCATACAAGGCTCTGATGGAAGATGCAGTGCCATCCTTGAAAATAATTTTTTGAAGATGTCCTGAAGTGTGGTCTAATTTTTCAATTTCTTTCTCTACAATTTTAATACTGTGGCTTACAATCTTAGCAGCCTGCGCAGTTGTTAATGTTGATGCTCCATTGGTAAACAACGTAAGATCTTTCGTCCAGTTTGAAATAAGATTGGCGAATTCAAAGGCATATTCTCCGTTACCCAAGATACCGGTTCGTTCATTTCTTACTTCGTATCCGTGACAATATGGACAGTGAAGAACAGAGATACCCCAGCATTCAGCATACCCTTTTATGTTCAACATCTGATCTTTAATACCTGTTGCAAAAATTAATTTCTTTGTTTTAAAAGTTTCACCTGATGCTGTTTGAATTTCAAAACCGTTTTCAGTTTTAGCTCCACGCGTGGCTACACCATTGAAGAATGTTACCGTATCGTATTGTTCCACTTGTTGCTTCGCTAGCGTTGCTATCGCTTTAGGTGTTTTACCATCTTGCGTAATGAAGTTATGCGAATACGGTGTTTGACTGTTACAAGGCTTGCCATTATCGATAATCAAAACTTTTCTTAATGCTCTGCCCAATGACATACCCGCTGCAAGTCCTGAATAACTACCGCCAACAATGATCACCTCAAAAGTTTTATTGTCTTTCATCAGATTATATGTTAAAAATTAACTCTTACCTGTTTTAGATGAAAAGAGACGAATGATTAAATCCACAAATGGAATACCAGCAAACATGATCCAGGGAACCAATGAAAGAGTGAGCAAGAATGTTCTTTGATACAAGGGCAAAACAGATAATATTTCACCAAATAAAAAAAGGAATAGTGTGATGGATGGATAGATTACAATCCAAATCTTTAACGATGCAATTAGTTTTGCTTTTGTTTTCATACATGAAATTCTTTTATGAGAATCAATTTATTCATCACAAAAGTATTTCCTTCAATGAACTACATGATAGGACAAAAATGGAATTGAATAGGATTTACCTGAAATTATGTCTAAATGCCTCTGGCGAATACCCGGTATGCTTCTTAAAAAATCTTATAAAGTAAGACACATCTTCGTAACCCAGATGATAGGCTACCTGGTTTACCTGGTTTGATGTTGCAAGAAGAAATCTCTTCGCTTCGAGAATAATATATTCATCGATAAGTTCTGAACACGTTTTACCCAGGGCTGTCTTCGTTATTGAATTCAGTTGATAGGAAGAAAGATTCAACATCTCAGCATACTGAGATACTTGCTTATGCGTCGAAATATGAGTCTCTAAAAGTTCTAAAAATTCTTCGAGACGCTCCAGTGTATATGGATTGGTATTGGCCGAATGGCTTTTGCTATTCTGCCTAACAAGTTCAATAAATAAAATATGCAGATTTGCTTTAATGACTTCGTGATACCCCTCTTGTTTGTCGTTGTACTCCTTAAAAATATAAGACGACACTGAAAGAAATGTTTTGAATCTATCAGCATCAAGTTGGTAAAGATTCACATTGCTTGCCTTACGTACAAGTTGATGCGATGTGTTGTCGTGAGGATAATAGAAATCGGGATTAAACTCCATCAAATATCCGCTGCTTCCTGCTTTAAGTGTCAGCTGATGTACTTGACCAGGACGCATGAAGAAAATAGAATTATCACAAACTTCGTAAGGTGTAAAGTCTATTTCATGATTACCCATTCCTTTTTCCAAAGCCAGGATATAAAAGAAATCATGTCTATGAAGCTCCTGCACCATATCTCTTCCTGCAAGCAGATCATGAATATCCCGAATGTTAAAGCTTCCTGAAAGATCTGGCTCTTTTTGGGTTGAACTTATATACCTTACAGGAATGCTTTCCATTTATCTAAACTTCAGAGTACAAATGTAGACTTATACTTGTTTGTGCTAACAAGCATCATAAACGGTTTCTTCTTAAAAGTCGTTCAACTTCAAGATTTATTTTAAGCTGTTATACTCCTCATCTGTTACTTGTTGCAACCACACCACTATTCCATTTTGCGTATTGGTATTAACAGCAATGTGAGTCATTTCACTGGCAGGAGAAGCACCATGCCAATGTTCAATATTAGGAGCAATAGTAATTACATCTCCTTTACGAATCACTTGTATCGACTTTCCCTTCTCCTGATAATAACCCACACCATCGGTTACGATAAGAATTTGTCCACCCGGATGTGTATGCCAGTTGTTTCGTGCGCATGGCTCGAACACAACATTTCCTATTTGTGTATTAAGGGTTTGATCGTTTGGTAAAAGAAGTTTAATCCAAGCTGTTCCTGTGAAATAATCGGCTGATGCCTTCTCACCTTTCTCGAATATTGCGGCTATATTTTCTAACATGTCTTTAAGTTTTTTAATCATCCTCCAGTCTAGCAAAAGTTACTCAAACTTTCCCAACAAGGTATACAAGAAATGCTTTTTAATATTTAAAACAATCAAATAAGAATTATGATCAAAGAGAAATCTTTTGAATACCTTCACTTCTAAACTGTTTATTGATGATATTTTAAAAGATGGCTAATACTTATACACAAATTTCAATTCAGGCAGTATTCACTGTTAAAGGACGAGAAAATTTCATTGTTAACACATGGCGAGATTCACTACATCAATATATTGCAGGAATCGTTCGTAGTGAAGCAACAACATTGGCAGTCGGCGGATGGAAAGATCATGTGCATATATTTTTTGGCTTACCGCCAACGTTGAGTATTTCTGATTTGCTTCAAAAAGTAAAGGCCAACTCCTCAAGGTGGATTAACGAACAGAAATTAGTTAAAGGAAAATTTCAATGGTAGGAAGGCTATGGTGCCTTTTCCTATAGTAGAAGTCAACGAGATGCTGTAATAAATTATATAATGAATCAGGAACAGCATCATAAAGTAAATACATTTCAAAAAGAGTACTTGGATATGCTCAACAAATTTGAGGTCGTTTATGAACCAAAATATTTGTTTGAATTTTATGAGTAGCTGAGATTGTTATCCCATGGGGGCACAAGAATCTTTATTTCAAATCAAAGAAGTATTTCCACGGAACTTATAAATTGATTTTTTACTAGAGCAATTCAGTCCCATAGGGACGAAAGTTTGGTAGAAATCACAACATGGTTTAAAGAAGTGCCGTAGGCACGACAATACGGAGCTTCAGCAATAGGTGATTCAAACAACGCCAATGTAATAGCGTCCCTACGGGACTAAAACAATTCTCATTTCATTGCTACCAAATTATCGTCCCGATGGGACTAAGGTTGATATTGTCACATTCCCGTTAGGAATAAAGTCATTAGAAAGTCTTCACAGGAATAACTTAATTAAAACATTTTTAAGCGCACTAATCCGGATCAACTTCCTGTAAAAGTTTTTCCCTGATCTTAAATTCCTCCATGTCGATTAACGAAAGATATTTTCGAATCAACTCTTCATCAAACTCTGCTTTGTGATTCATTTTATGAAGTAACCCTCGCTGTTGTTCGAGTAGTTCCAGGTAAATGCGCTGGAAGTGACCGAGCGAGTTACCATTTGAATTTTTTATTTCTTCGAATCCCTGATTGAAAAATGCCAGATCAAGTTTCATTCTGGAATGAAGGTTGTTGATGTGTTCGTTCGCACTGAGATCTTGCTCATATTTTTCTTCCAGATATTGAAGCGATGTATGTGCAATCTTTTTCTGAATGATTATCTCCTGCTCTTCTTCCGTCATCGTTTCATATTTGCTCGTTGGTTTTAACTTCCTTATCAGCCAAGGAAGCGTCATACCTTGAAACACTAATGTCATCAGTATAACAACGAAGGTGATAAACAGTATCAGGTTTCGATAAGGAAAGGGGTGACCGTCTTGTGTGAGAACCGGAATTGAAAGTGCAGCAGCAAGTGAAACTACACCGCGCATTCCGGCCCATCCAAAAATTACAGGAATCTTCCATCCGGGATTTCGATCAGCCACGGTAATAAAGTGTCCGATAAATTTTGTAAAGAGAGCAGCTCCAAGTGTACTGAGCAATCGCACAATAAGCAACACCAGCGAAATAGCGAGACCATAGCCAATCGCCTCGGCTAAACTAACTTCTTCCACCTGACGAGTAATGGAGGGCAATTGAAGACCTATCAATAAAAATACAACACCGTTGAGAACGAAACCAATCGTTGACCACACATTTGCACCTTGAACTCTTCCCTGGTAAGTGAGCATCTGTTGTCGCTGACTCGACAATAAAAGACCACCTGATACTACGGCTAGTACGCCAGAGAAATGAAAGCGCTCTGCAAAGTAATACATGCAATACGGAGCCACGAAACTCAAAACAATTTCAATACTAGGTGTGACTGGCAGCCAACGATGAATAGCATAGAAAACCAATCCGATTACAAGTCCGATTAATACTCCCATGATGATCACCAGAAAAAAACTACCAACAGCCTGAGTAAAATAAAACTGTCCAGTGATAACCGCCACTAATGCAAAGCGAAACACAATAATTGATGATGCATCATTTAAAAGACTCTCGCCCTCAATAACGCTGACCAATATTCTGGGCACTTTAACCTGGCGCATGATAGTTGTAGCCGAGATGGCATCGGGCGGAGACACAATTCCTCCCAGAAGAAAACCGAGAGCCAATGTAAACCCGGGAATAATGGCATTCGATGCGAAGGCAACCACACAAGAAGTCAGAATTACAATTGGAAATGCAAAGCTCATGATCACACGTCTCCATTTCCAGAACTCCTTCCAGGAAGTTTGCCACGCAGCTTCATAGAGCAAGGGCGGGAGAAAAATAAAGAAGATTAAATCTGGATCGATAGTGATGTTAGAAAACGCACTTGTAAAACTGAGCGCCAATCCTCCCAACACCAGCACAATTGGATATGCCAGACGAAGTTTGTTAGCGATCATCACCAGAGCAAGAATGATCAAAACGAGGTAGACGTATTGGATAAAAATACTTTGCATGATGTAATTATTGAAAATAAAAGTAACAAAAAAAGCCCGGGTCTCGGGCTTTTTTTTTGCAAGATATTGTTCAATAATTTTATTTAAGAATTGGGTTTGTTTATGCCTAGGTTTTCACGAATGTATTTTTCGGGAGATTCGATAATTTTTGCAATGAATGTTGCCAGACTTTTTTGTGAGATCACAGAGCCTTTCTCCGGTTGGCCTTTTCTGGTTGTTTCATAGTCTATTTCATTTGCACTTGTAAACCAGGTTGGTCTCAAGATGGTGTATTCAAGTTCCGATGCTTCAATTACATCAGTCGCTTTCCGGTAAGGTTTTAAGACAGGCTTTAACGGAACATCATATATTCCTATGGAACTGATGAAGATAACTTTCTTAACATCCGTTTCTTCCATTGCTTTCACAATGTTTTTTGCCATAGCTTCCAGATCTCCCGACAGATTTGCGTAGACGATATCCTGTCCTTTTACAGCCTCCTTAAGTTGATTGAAATTCAGAACATCTCCTTCAATAATATGGCATTTGGAAACACCATTGATTCCTAACCGTTTTGCATTGCGTAAAAAGAGTGTAAGTTGGATGTCGTTCTTATTTACTAAAATATCCGTGACATGCTTTGCAATGTTACCACTGGCACCAAGAATAATTACGTTTTTCATTTAGGTTAAGTCTTACTATCGTCCAACTCTATCCTGCAGCTGTTGAGGATATCTTGCCCCCTGAACCTGTATTTCTGAGAAAGCACTTTCTATCTCCAAAAGATCTTCATTTGTTAACGTGAGCTTTTCAGCTTTAAGATTTTCCTCAAGACGATGGATCTTTGTTGTGCCTGGGATAGGAACAATCCATGGTTTTTGAGCGAGTACCCATGCAAGCGCAACTTGAGCAGGCGCAGCATTTTTCTTACTCGCAAACTCGGTAAGCTTATTAACAACAACCTGATTTGCTTTTCTATTTTCCTCATCAAAACGTGGAACCACATTACGAAAGTCTGTACTATCAAACTTTGTATTTTCGTTTATCGCACCGGTAAGAAAACCTTTGCCAAGAGGACTGAATGGAACGAACCCTATTCCCAGT
>Ga0310811_10001044_pt1 | contig 35692 bp, 38 predicted proteins | sample YCmetagenome_FD_207642 | JGI IMG/M metagenome (GOLD analysis project Ga0310811, IMG submission 207642) | Soil microbial communities from experimental microcosm in Duke University, North Carolina, United States - YC | ecosystem: Engineered > Artificial ecosystem > Soil microcosm > Unclassified ... | reverse complement strand
GAACTGGACGGGACCGGACGCGGCCCAGGATGCGCGAACAATGGCAATGGCCTCCTCCAGGGCCGCCACCGACTCGCCCGCGCTGCGCCGCGGGCCGCCGTCGGCGACGATCTGCTCCCACAGCCGCTGCACGCCCGGCCCCAGTCCCAGTTCAAAACGGCCACCGCTGATGGTGTCGAGGGTGGCCGCCGCCCGGGCCAGCATGAGCGGGTCCCGCAGTGGCAGGTTGGCCAGGTTGGGAAACAGCGTCACCCGCGAGGTGCGCGCCGCGATGGCCGTGAGCAGGGTCATCGCGTCCAGCCGGTCGGTCCAGTACGGGTGATCTGCCAGGCTGACCAGGTCTAGCCCGACCTGCTCGGTCAACTCGGCGAGGGCCGGCACCGCTCGCCCCCAGTCGGCTTCCGGTTCGAGCATGACGCCGAACCGGAGCTCGTGACCGTAGTCAGCCATCAGAGCTCAGTGCTCTTGGGCGGCGTCGGCGTTCCGTGCACGAGCTCGCTGTGCCGTGCGAACGCCCCCGCGGCCCGCTCGGCCATGCCCGGGCGGATCTCGTCCGGCATGTGGTCGATGGTTTCTTTAATGACCTCGGGATCGCCCTCGTACATCACCATGCCGAAGAGCACCATCATGTCGTCCGGCTTGACGCCTGCGGCGCCGACGGCCACCATCTCGCCATATTCGGCTGTCGTGATGTGCTGAGCGATCAGCGCCATCGCCTGCTCCTCCTCGGCGTTCATGTGGTCGTCGAGCAGCCCGCTGAGTCGGCCAGCCGTCTCGGCGAGGCGCGCACCCTGGGCCGGGTCAGCGGTTTCCCGCCAGCCATTCACCCCCGCCGTGAGGTCTGCGAGGACGTTGTCGAGCTCTTCGTGCTGCGCCTCCAAGGCCGCGACGATGGGCGGTGCCTCCTGCGTGCGGCCGACGAGCCGCGGGAACAGGTAGATGTCTTCAGCCTGATGGTGGTGATGAAGCATCTCGTGAATGAGCTCATAGTGCTGCGCCACAACCTGCGCCCTCGTGACGTCTGCGGTGGGGACATTACTGATAGCTGCAGGCAGCAAGCCGAACTCGCGACGGAACACGGTGTGGGCCATGTACATGTCGCGGATGTCAGCGTGCGTCTCGGTGCTCATTTTTTTACCTTTCCCGTAAATAATCTGTGGCCCCCGGCGAAAACGGTAATTACTTACTTGTCACGTCATGATGTTTTATCCGAAGAAAGAAGCGCCGGTAGCCGCGATCCGCATCAGCGGGCGGCGCGCAGCGTCCGGCCCGGTGGCTGGCCGAATCGCGCCTCGTAGGTGGCGGCGAACCGGCCGAGGTGGGCGAAGCCCCAGCGGCGTGCCACGGAGGCCACGGTGTCGCCCGGCGAGGGCGCGCGCAGGTCGGCGTCGGCCCGGCGCAGCCGGACATCCCGCAGGTAGGCCATGGGCGGCACCCCGACATGGCGCTGGAAGCCGAGTTGGAGGGCCCGCGGGCTCACCCCGCGCCAGGTCAGCGACGTTCAGCGGGGTTAGGGGCTCCTCCTCCATCAGCCCGATGGCCTTCTGGATGATGGCCGGCCTTGTCGGCTCCGCGGCCGCGGCTAGCGCCGCGGAACGCGTGTTCCCTGCGGCTAGCAGGAAGCCGTTGACCAGGCTCTCAGCGAGCGGCCTGGCCACGAGCGGGTGTGCGAGCAGGCCGTCCTGCCCCGCTGGCTGACGGCAGAGCACCAGCAGCTGCTCAACCCATGTCCGGCCAAAGCCGCGGCTGGTATCCATGGCTAGCTCGAAGGTGGTGCCCGCCACTGACTGGTCGCCGGGGAGCCTGGCCAGTGCCGTGCCGACTGCAGTGCCGTCGAGCCGGACGCACAGCACGCGGCTGCCGGCGGCCCACTGTCCGGAGAACGACCCGCCGCCCGCCTGGTAGATGGCGGCCAGCTCACGATTCGCGATGAGCTTGGCGCCCCGGTGCCTGGCCTCCATACGCCCCACGACCGGCAGGTGCACGTAGTAGCCCGTGCCGACCTCATCGCAGTCAACGACCAGGTCCGGCACGACGGTGATGTCGCTGACCTTGACCGGGCCGACATCGACGGTTCGCTGCCGGGCACGGTCCGTGGTCGCCGACTGCCCCACCGTGTCGATGCTCGCGGCGCGGATGCGCCACGGACGTCCGATCATTACCGCTGCCCCCTTGAGCCGGTGCGCGCCACCCCCGGGCAACGCTTCGGAAAATGACGATTTATGGTCAATATTGCGCATCGATCGGCTTCACCCTAATGGCGCAGCCGCTCCGCTCCGGGTGAATGCTCCCCGGTTCAGACCCCCTGGCCCCGTCAGGGGAGCCGGTCCCGCAGGATGAGCCAGCGCGCCCCGCACTGGAATGCGGAGCACGCTGGGTTATCCGGTTGCGAGGGTCAGAACATCCCGTTCGGGTTGGCCGCGGTCGCCGGGACGTCCTGCGCGGTGTCCCAGTGCTCGACGATCTTGCCGCCGCGGACCCGGAAGGTCTCGGCGACGGCCTTGCCCAGGTCCGCGGCGTTCTTCTGGTAGTGGTAGCGGACGGTGACGTAGTCACCCTCGGCGATGACCTGCTCCGAGGACACGATCGACTGCGGGTTGGCGGTCCAATCGGCTAGGTAGGCGGCCCTCACCGCGGCGGAGCCGTTCTTCAGCGCTGCGTCGTGCTGGATGAGGCCGGGGGCGACGTAGTGGTTAATCACGGACGCGTCGTGGCGCTTGTTGAGCCCGTTGAAGTAGCTCAGCACGATCTTTTTACTCTGCTGGGTCGACGCCAGGGGGTCGGGCATGGTCACCTGCGGGTAGCTCAGCGTGGACCACAGGTCGTTGCCGCTCGCGGTGGTGCTGGTCACCAGCTGGATCACGTCCCAGTGCTCGACGATCTTGCCGTCCTTCACACGGAAGGTGTCGTCGATGTTCATGAAGCTGACCCCGGGCTGCACCTGGTAGTCGTTCATGATCACCACCAGGTCACCCTCGGCGATGACGCGCTTAGCGATGTTGCGCGGCTGCGGATCCTGCGCGCGCCGCCAGTCGATGTACTCGCGCAGCCCCTCGGGCCCGTCGGCCAGCGTCGGGTTGTGCTGCTTGTAGTCGGCGCTGACGTATTTCGCGATCACCAAGGAATTGTTCTCATAGAGCAGCTGGTCGAAGAGGTACATCACCAGCTTCTTGTTCGCGGCGGTCGAGTCACCGTGATCGAGGTACGCGGAGACGGAAGGCCCGTGCTGGGCAGCGCCCTGAACGGTGGCCGAGGCGGAGGCCGTCCCCGCTCCTGCGAGCAGGGCCGAGGCCGAAACGGCGGCGAGGGTCAAAACGAGCTTCTTCTTCCGAACAGGCATGACAATCCTTTTCTGATGTCTTCTTCTGATGTCTTCACGACGTGACGGGAATCTGGCGAGAACCGGCTCGCGGGCACAGCAATGGGAAGCAAGCGACCCGATCCTCTCGGGTTTTGTAAGTGTCAACTTGCTTAAGACGCTTACATTTCTAGCGTGGTACCGCCCTATCTGTAAAGGTCTTTTTATTTAGACCATGTCTCTTGATTTCCGGCGGTGCGGCAGGGGCGCGTCCCAAGGGCGACGACCCCGCGCGCCGGTTCCTCCGCCGAGCCCGTATCGCACCATCACGGCTTCCCGCGCTGGGTTGTCAGGACCATCCGAAAGGCGGGCTTCGCCAGCCATCATCCTGGCGAATGCCCATGGCGCGGGCGTACTGGATTCCGAGGTGCCCGAGCCCACCGATGCCCTGGATAGCGACGAGATCTCCGGCGCGGGCACTGGACTGCCGTAGTCCGTTGAAGACGGTGAGTCCAGCGCACATCAACGGGCAAGCTCAACCGCGGGCATCGTCTCGGGCACCGCGACCAGCCCGCTAGCCCGCGCGGTGACGTATTCGGCGTACCCGCCGTCGTGGCTGTCTCCGAGCACCGGTTGGTCCGCGCAGTAGACGAAGTCGCCCCGGCGGCACATCGCGCACTGCCCGCAGTGCCCGCCAAGGTAGCCCACGCCCACCCGCTGCCCATGGCTCCAGGCAGTGACCCCTGGCCCGACGGCGTCGATATGGCCGATCACTTCATGGCCGGGCACGATCCGCGTTCCCGCCGGGCGGTTGCCTGTCAGGTTCATGATCCCGGCGACATCGCTGTGGCACACCCCGCCCGCCTCGACGGCGATGCGAACGTGTCCTGGCTCCGGGTCACGCAACTCGCGCTCGACGATGGCGAGAGCCCCGTCGTCGGTCGTCTCGATAGCCCGGTAGTTGAATGTCATCGTCTGGCTCCTCAGGTGCGGGGTGCGTCGTGTTCGCTCGGGCGCGGGCCGGGCCCGCTCGATGAGCGGCTTGAGATCGAAAATGAGCGGTCGTTTTGCAATGTGCCGACCGTACTCCGCCGGTGGTTCGTCGAGCTGGCTGTGGTTCAGTGCAAGAGCTGGTCGAAGACAATCGCGAAGAAGGCCTGCAGCGGCTCATCTGTGCGTCGTGATCTGGTCACGATCAGTGCACCCTCCCACGCCCCGAGGACGAACCCGGCCATCGTGTCCGCGTCCGACTCGGCCCGGACCGTCCCCTCCGCCTGGGCCTGGCGCAGGACGTTGGCGATCGTGTCCCGCCAACGAGTGAACCCGGCGCCGACGACTGCTCGGATCTGCTCGTTGTGATCAGCGACCTCGGCGCCGAAGTTGCCGAGGAGGCATCCTCGCCTAAGGTCGTAGCCAACCGCTTCGTCGCGCAGGAACTCGAAGTGCTGGCGGAGCCTCTCCAGCGGCGCCCCCGGCCCTCGGGCCAGCTCCTCGAGCCGCCGACTTGCCCCGTAGCGCCGCATTGCCTCGACAGCCAGCAGTTCCTTGCTGTCGAAGTGGTTGTAGAGCGAGCCCTTCGGCACTCCCGCGGCATCGGTGATGTCCTTAACGCCAGCCCCGTTGAACCCGCGTTCATGGAACTGCTCGATCGCCGCTTCGACGATCTGTTCCCGCATGCTCCGCTGCGGCACTGGCATCTCCGATTCAAAATGAGTGACCGTTTTCCAAGTATGGGCAGGGCAGGCCCGGATCCGCAGCCAGGAGCGTCAGCTCGTCGGCGCTGAGTCGCGATCGGACCGCCGCGCGCGGTAACTCGCCACGTTGATCCGATTGCCGCAGGTGTCGTAGGAATCCCACTTCTGGGTGCGGCTGCGCGTCGTGTCGTAGAAGGCCCCTTCGCAAGCAGGATTGACGCAGACGCGCACCCGTGACCAGGTACCGGAAGACACCAGCTCCGCAACGGCACGCGTGACCCCGCCGAGTACCGGGTCGCCGGCTACCTGCAGGGTGGCGAGATCCCCGGCTGCCGTGAAGTCGTACTGGAACGCGACGTCACGGGTACGCGCGGTGAACTGACGCCAGCCCTCGGCGAGCTCGTGCTCATCGGCGGCGGTGACGATCGCTTCGAGGTCGGACCGGATCGCCCGGAGCACTTCAATCCTCTGCGCGGCATCGGCCGCCTCGCCGGCCAGGCCGACAGGGGCGAACTGCGCCAGGATGCGGGCCGCGTGCTCCTGGTCGTCGAGGCGATCGGCGTGGATGGCATGGGGCCTGGAGTTGAGCAGTTCTACGACCGCCCGACCCGCGCCGGGAACGTGATCGCGCTTCCCGCCTTCGTCCGTCCCAGTAGCCATACATGCACCCTACACAGACATGGTCTATTTCGCAAAGACCTTTACAGGTCGCCACGCGCCTGATAGTTCTGTAAGTGTCGTTACCAAATGACCATTACATCTTGTGAGGCGAGCAGTCATGACCCAGATCATCCTCAGCGGCGTCGGGAACCTTGCCGACAACGTCACCCTGGAGGCCAACCCGGACCTCACCGTCCGGCCCGGCGAGGTACTCGTCGCGATCGAGGCCGCGAACATCAACCCAGCCGATTTCCTGTACGCGGCGGGCTGGTACGGCGTGCCGCCGGTTGTCGGCCGGGCACTCGGCAATGAGGGCATCGGCCACGTGATCAGCGTCGGCGCAGGGGTCGACGCCGGCCTCGTCGGCACACGAGTGCTCATCGTCCCTAACGGGGAGCAGGGCACCTGGGCCGACCAGGTCGTCGTCGCCGCACGCAACGTCGTCGTCATCGGCGAGGACGGCGACCCGGCACAGCTGGCGCAGCTGTCGGTGAACCCGCTGACGGCGCACGTCCTGCTCAGCACCTTCGGCGGGCTCAAGCCCGGTGACTGGGTTGGCCAGACGATCGGCAACAGCGCCGTGGGCCGGTACGTGATCCAGTTCGCCCGCCGCGCCGGGTACAAGACGCTGAGCATCGTGCGCAGCGAGCAGGCGGCTGAGCAGGTTCGCTCGGCCGGCGGCGACGTGGTGCTGATCGCGGGCGACGGCCTCGGCGCGCGCGTCGGCGAGGCCCTCGGCGGCCAGGAGCTGAGCCTCGTGCTCGACGGCGAGGGTGGCGCTACCGTTGCGGAGCTCGCGCAGTCGCTGAAGTTCAAGGGCACCGTCGTCGCCTACTCCGCAGCCACGGGCGCGCCGCAGGCGATCGGTATCGGTGACCTGATCTACCGCGAGCTCGAGCTCAAGGGCTGGTGGATCGTCAACTGGCTGCGCAACACCCCCCGCGCCGAACTAGAGGCGACCTACGCCAAGCTCGCCACCCTCGTCGCGTCGGGCCAGATCAGCTCCACCGTCGACTCCACCTACCCCCTCTCCGACTACCAGGCAGCGCTCGCCCGCGCGGCCGCTCCCGGCCGCAACGGCAAGGTGCTCTTCCAGACCAGCACGACCAACCGCTGACGAGTTACCAAACCCGAGGTCAGGCGCCGCACCTCAGCCCACCGGCGAGGCGCGGCACCTGGCCCCGCAAACGCGAACTCCACGCGAGCACCCTCACCACACGCCGGAACTCACCACCTATGAAGCCGCATCGGAGGCACCCATGAAAGCAATAGTCCACACGCAGTCCCGAACCAGGACGGAGCCGGCGTCATCGACGCGGTCGGCCCGGGCATCGACCACTTCGCGCCTGGCGATCGAGTGTGGACCGTCCTGGCGGCCCACGAGCGGCCAGCCGGCGGCACGGCTCAGGAGTACACGGTCGTGCCGGTCGAGCGGGTCTTCCCGCTCCCCTCGCGAGCCAGCTTCGACCTTGGGGCCAGCATCGGAATCCCAGCGATAACCGCGCACCGGGCCTTGACCATCACGGAAGGCGGACCTGCACGCCTTAAGCCGGGTGCGCTCGACGGCAAGACAGTCCTTGTCGCCGGCGGCGCGGGCGCGGTCGGCCACGCCGCCATCCAACTCGCCTGCTGGGCTGGCGCAACGGTGATCGCCACCATTAGCAGCCCCGCCAAGGCTGCGTATGCGCGCAGGGCTGGCGCCCATCACACCGTCAGCTACCGCGACGGCGACGCCGCCGACCAGATCCGCCACTTCGCCCCCGGCGGCGTGGATCTCATCGTCGACGTCGCGATCGACCGCAACAGCACACTCGACCTCAGCGTGCTGCGGCCCCGCGGGACAATCTCGGTGTACGCCTTCGGTGGCGAACCGTCGTTCACGATCAACGTCGGCCTGAACATGGGGCTAAACACCCGCTATCAGTTCATCCTGCTCTACACAGTCGGGTGGGACAACATCGCCGCGGCCGCGGCCGACATCAACGACGCGATCAACGACAACGCCCTCCTGGTCGGTGAAGATGCGGGGCTGCCACTGCACCACTTCACCTTGGAACGAACCGCCGATGCTCACCGCGCGGTCGAGAATGACACCGTCGGAAAGGTCCTGATCCACGTACCACCGGAGACGACCGTCTAACCCGTCCGTCCACCGACAACCCGCGCCGGCCGAGCACGGGTACGGCTGCGCCACGCGGCAGGTCCGTCACCGCCTGGGCGCCCGCCGTCTCTCGCCCCGACAGGGGCGGGCCGAGAGACGGCGGGCGTGCTAACGGTCGGCGGCCCTGGCCTCGCCCATGGCAGCCAGCGGACTGCGCCCACTAGCCTGCGACGCACCCGCTTAGCGCTTCAGGCTCGCATTCTTCTAGGCGCAGTTAGTGTCATGCTGGATAAGTGAGCGAAGCTACTGGATCAGGCTCATCCCGGTGATGGGAGACCCTGCGTCCGTGCCCGCCGAGAACGGCCACCTCTCCGTGTACGACGATCGCGGGCATTGAGTTGTCGCGTGACTTGTTGTGACTAGTGTGACGTCGCATTTCCCACCTGGCGCGGCAGGCGGCGAGGACGCAGGCAGCCCTAGCCTGCTGATCGGGAGGGACGCGGAAATCGCCCGGCTACGCGGACTAGTCGAGCCAGTTCCGGGACACAGCCAGGTCCTCGTCGTCGTCGGAGAGGCCGGCATAGGCAAGAGCGTGCTGCTTGCAGACACCGCACGACGAGCCCGATCCGCTGGCATGCGGGTGTTGTCGGTCACCGGGCGGGAGACCGAAACCGCCCTTGGCTTCGCCGGGTTGCACCAACTCCTGCGGCCGCTACTCGACCGCGTCGACCGGCTCCCCGACCGCCAGGCCCGCGCACTCCTCGGCACGCTTGGCCTCGTCGAAGGGCCTTCCGGCCCCAGCAGGCTGCTAATCGGGATCGCCGTTCTTACCCTGCTGTCCGACGTGGCGGAGGAAACCCCGCTGCTCCTGGTCGTCGAGGACGCGCACTGGCTTGATCGCAGCTCCCTTGACGCGCTCTCCTTCGCCGCCTCCCGCCTTGATTCGGAGCAGGTCGTGCTCCTGCTCGGTACTCGTGGAGCGGCGCCGCCCCGGGGATTCGACCGCGGCTTCCCCGAGCTGCAACTCCGGCCACTGCCGGATGCGGCGGCCGGCTGGCTGCTCGACGCCCAGCCCAGCCCGCCCCGGGGCCGTGCCCGCCGTCAGGTACTCGATCAGGCCGCCGGGAATCCGATGGCGCTGATTGAACTGTCCACAGTGATCGCCGCCGATCCTGCAGCGGGACGACATTGGGAACTAGAGCCGTTGCCGCTGACCAGCCGGCTGACAAGCGCTATCGCCAGCAGATTCACCACGCTTCCGGCTGCCATCCGCCGCGCTCTGCTGATCGCGGCGATCGCCGATGGCACGAACGGCGACGTCGCCGCCATGGACCTGTCCGGGCTTGGCCCCGATGCGGTCGCAAGCGCAGAGGAACTCGGCCTGGTCACCGTGGACACGACGGGGGTGCGCTTCTCGCATCCTCTCGTTCGTTCGGCCGTGTACCACAGCGTGCCGTTCGCGGACCGCGCGGCCGTGCACCGCCAGGTTGCCGCGGCCCTGCGCGAGCAGCCGGAACGCTCGGCGTGGCACCTGGCGACCGCCACTGCCGGCGTCGACGACCAGGTCGCGTCCTTGCTCGAGGCCGCCGCTGCCCACGCGCTGCGGCGCGGTGACGCTGCGGCGGGCGTGCTCGCCCTGGAGCGAGCCGCCGAACTCACGCCGGGCAGGGAAGAGCGGGCCCGGCGGCTGAGTGCTGCCGCCACGGCGGCCATCGCGACGGGCGACGCCAACTGGATTGACGACCTGGCCAACAGGGCTACCGCCGCGACGCGGGACCCAGAGTTGCGCTTCCGCGCCCGGCGGGCAGCTGGCTGGTCACTGGTGTGGTCCAACCAGCAGCAGGCTGCCCTCGCGGCGCTCACAGCGGTCGCCGAGGAGGCGTCGGCGACCTTCCCCATACTCGCGTGGGAGTCGCTCGCGGTCGCGGCCGCTGTGGCCTACCAGTCCGGAGACGCTGGCGCGCGGCGGGAAGTCGCAGGGAAACTGCACCTTCTCCAGCAGGCCGCCCGGCGGTCAGAGTCGGCCCAGCAACGGGACGCGGACGCGCTGCGCCTGTGGATTGAGGTCTCCACCGGCCAGTGCAACGACCGGTCAAGCGCCCTCCGGCGCCTGGCCACGGTCGCCGCGGAGACATCGGCCGCGAACCTGCTGTACCGGGCAGGCTCGGCCGCGTGGCTGCTCGACGAGCCGGACCTGGCAATGGACTTGCTGCAGAGGTCGCGGGCAGAGGTCCGCGGCGAGCCGGGCCACGGAAACGGTGCGGTCGCCAGCCGGGCTCCGCGAAATGGAGCGCCGAGCGGGGGCGGCGGATCACTCGCCGCGCTCGGATGGGTGTACATCGACGCTGGGCGGTGGGACGACGCGCTGTCGTTCGCGGCCGAGGCTGAAGCCTCCCAGGCGGACGTCATCAGCGCGACGGCTGGCCTGATCACGGCTACCGTCCAGGCCCTGCGCGGCGAAAAAACCAGCACCAGCCGGACCTGCGTGCCCGCCAAGGGTGACGCCGCTCCTGCGTTCCGCCCCGAGCACGGCCGCCTGCTGGCCGCCCGGGCCCGGCACGCGCAAGGCATCGCCGCCTTGGGCGCTGGCGACTACCTCACGGCCTATAGCCAGCTCCGACACCTGTTCGCCGATGACGGCACTCCCCTGCACCATCATGTGTCCTATCTCGGTGTCGCCGACTTGGCGGCCGCGGCCCTCCGCGCCGAGCACCAGGCAGACGGACGCGAAATCCTCGAGCGGATACACGTCAGACTCCAGGGTTGCCTCTCCTCACGGGTAGCACAACTGCTCAGCCGCGCCCGGGCGATCCTCGCGGATCCGGCGAGCCAGGGCGCCGAGTTCGACAAGGCGCTGGCGGACCGCGACGGGGAACGCTGGCCCTTCGAACGCGCTCAGCTCCAGCTCGACTACGCGGAATGGCTGCGCCGCCGCCGACGCATCAACGAGGCCAAGCCGATCTTGTCCGCCGCGCTCGACACCTTCAGTGAGCTGCGCGCCCGGCCGTGGGCACAGCGGTCCGAGGCGGAGTTGCGCGCCTGCGGCGTCGCGGTACAGGAATCAGCCGTCCCGGATGCCCTGTGGAAGCTGACCGCCCAGCAGCGCCAGATCGTCTACCTCGCCGCCAAGGGCCACAGCAACCGCGACATCGCGGACCGGCTGTTCCTGTCGCCGCGCACGGTCAGCTCGCATTTGTACCGGTCCTACCCCAAGCTCGGCGTGGCTGGCCGGAACCAGCTGCGGGACGTCATTGACAGGGCGGAGCAGCAGCCCGATACCAGGCCATTCCGCACGACGTTACCGGCGTGGCGTGCGACTGCAGTCAAGTTTCCGATACCGCTCGCAGCGCAGCTAGGCAAGCATGGTCCATGTGACTACCTTTTCCAGCACTTCGAACAGCTCAATCCGAACCCAGTTCCGGGATATCGACGGTTTGCAGATCCGGTACGCGGAGAGCGAGCCTCGTCAGGCGGACGCTCTGCTGCTGAGTCCGTGGCCGGAAAGCCTGTTCGCGTTCGACCGCGTCTGGGACCAGCTCGCGGAGCACGCGCATCTTGTTGCGGTCGACCTGCCGGGATACGGGCATTCCGAGCGCCGGGACGACCTGCTGTCCCCTGCAGCGATGGGCGAGTTCGTCATCAGACTGGCCGATGCCTTCGGCCTGGACAACCCGCACGTGGTCGGGCCCGACGTTGGCACCGGGGCCAGTCTGTTCGCGGCGGCCCGCCACCCGGGACGCCTGCGCAGCCTGGTCGTCGGCAGCGGCGGCGCCGCGATCCCGCTCGTGCTCGGCGGCGTGCTGAACGACTGGGTGGTGGCTCCCGACCTGGACAAGTTCCGCACCATTGACCCTCGCCAGATCGTCGCCGGGGCCGTAGCTGGTCTCGTCTTCTATGAGCTTCCCGACGCGGTCCGCGAGGATTACCTGTCGTCCTATGAAGGCGACCGCATGGTCGAGTCGATGCGCTACGTGCGCCGCTACCCGGAAGAGCTGCCTGTCCTGCGCGATCTGCTGCCCGGCACGCAGACGCCCGTGGAGATCATCGCAGGCGGGCGGGACTGGGCCGTGCCGCCGGTCAACGGGTACTTCCTCGCCGACAGGCTGCCGAACAGCAAGCTCGACATCCTCAACGCGGGACACTTCACCTGGGAGGACGCCCCGGATGATTACGCCCGGCTGACCATCGACTGGTGGCAGCAGGCCGAGGCGGTAGGCAAATGACTGATTGGCCGGACACCACGGTGCTCGCTGACATATTCACCGCGAGCACGGTCGTCACCGCGACGGTCAACGCGCCTGCCCAGTCCGTCGACATCGCGGGCTGGCTCCGAAACCTGCCCGACAAGGAATACCAGCGGTGCGCCCCGCCGGATCATAAGGCAGCCGGCTACACCACGACCGACGACGGCCGGCCCATGTCGATCAACGTGGAAGCGATCGGCACCAGCCTGATGATTCAGCACTACGTCTACGAGATCGCGGAACCGCGGCACTGCCGAATGGTGTCGCTATCGGATGTCCTCACGGCGGGAGGCTGGACAACCATCCAGGTCATCTGGGACCTCAGTGTCACCGACAACGGCGACGGGACGTGCACGTATGCCAATAGCGTGACCGGGCATCCCACTGCGGACTTCGTTGCGATGGCCGAGCGGGGCGGCGCGAGCCTCGACGACATCGTCGCCGCCTCGCGGGCCGCGGCCGAGGCGCACAACCACCTGGAAACGCCTAACTACGCGGCCAGCATCGAACGCTGGTCCCTAGCACGCCACTGAACACCGGGTCGTGCGGGCGGGCCACAAGGAGGGTGGCCCGTCCCTTCGACCTGGACATCGTCGTCTGGATCACCTGCTGGTTCCCCAGCGACGAGGAGGACGTGAGCGCCCTGGTCGGATTCACCAAGAAGGCGGTCGCGGACGTCTCATCGAACCGAAATTCGCCACCGCGATAGCCGGGCGGCGGTGAGGCTTTGTGCGCCACGGCCGCTTCGCGGCCGTATACCAGTCCAATACGGGCAAGCACCCCGACCGACGCTGCGCGACCTACCAATTGCGTTTCCCGGCCAGCGTGCTTGCCGTTTCCGACAGTCGTTTAGCACGAAACAGACTGGGCGCGAGAATCGCTTGAACTGGCTGAGGTCGCCGACCGGGCTGGGCTGGACCTCGTCAGCCTCGGTGACCACCCCTACTGGACGCACCGGCTGGACACGATGACGCTGCTGTCGGCGATCGCCGCGCGCACCACCGGGGTGACCTTGTTCCCCAACCTGGCTAACCTGCCGCTGCGCCCCCGGTCATGCTGGCCCGAGCAGCCGCGACCCTGGACATCGTCAGCGGCGGCCGCTTCGAGCTAGGGCTGGCGACCAGTGCGCAGCAGATGTGGAATTTCATCACGGCCGACGGCGGCCCCCGGCGCAGCGCCGGTGAGTCCATCGACGCGCTCGAAGAAGCGATCACGGTGATCCGAGCCCTGTGGGCAGCCAACGAGAATGTGGTACACGACGGCGCCTATTATCACCTGCCCGGCACCCAGGGCGGCCCGGCCCCGGCACACGCCATGAGCATCTGGGTCGGGGCCCACCAACCCCGGATGCTGCGGCTGACCGGACGGACCGCCGACGGCTGGCTTCCCAGCTCGCCGTACCTGCCGCCTGAGCACTTGCCGCAGGCCAATTAGATCATCGACGACGCCGCGGCCGCGGCTGGACGATCGCCAAAGGATGTAATTCGCCTCTACAACATCGAGGGCACGTTCACTGCAGACGGCAGCGGCTTCCTGAACGGGCCGCCACAGGTATGGGCCGAGCAGCTCGCGGAGCTCAGCCTGGTCCACGGGATGAGCGCCTTCATCCTGTACCGAGCCAGTTCCGCGGATTTCATCAGGCAATTCGCCGAGGAAGTCGCACCGGCAGTACAGGAGATCGTTGCCGACGAGCGCGGCAAGGCCGACTGACCGCAACAACCGAGGGTCGCGAGCCTGGTCCCCGTCCCGGATGTGCCCTCCATCGGGGCGCTGAACGCGATGATCGACCAGTGGACGAGCAGGACGAGGCCCGGCGGAGCGGCCGCCGGGTCCGGGTCCTGCTGCACGCCTCGGACCTGGTCATCTACGACGGCCGCGCCGAGGCGGCCCGGCACGAGCGGCTGCCCGGCAGGGCCGGCGCCCGCCTGGACCTGGACCACTACCTCGAGGCGCTGGTCCGCGAGCCGGGCGCGCTGCCCTGGGCGACCGCGCTGGTGCAGGCCCGCGCCGCGGGGAAGTTCACTCCCGTCCACGACGCCTGGTGGGCAGCGGCCCGCAAGGCGCACGCAACGCCGCCGGCACCCGGGCGCTGGTCGAGGTCCTGCTGCTGCACCGGCACATGGACGGCGAGCACGTCGACCAGCCTGGTCCTCGCCGGCAAGCGGCAGGTCGGGCCAACGGCCAAGGAGTGGTTCACCCTCCAGGGCCTGCGGACGCTGGTCGTCACCACCATGCTGGGCAGGACCGGCATCCAGGCTGCCTCCGCAGACGTGGACATCAAGGACATCGAGGGTGATCCCACGCCCGAGCCGTCCGCGGTAAAGCGCGAGACTGTCGAGATCCTGAGCCTGGCGGTCCCGACAGGCCATTCCGGCTTGAACATCGGCGACCGGAGTAAGCCGAATTCGTTCGAGACAATTCACATCGTTATTCCGAACGAATTCTCCTGCCTGAGGAGCCACCAGCCCACAGCCTCGTCAGGCTGGCTGGGCGATTACCTTGAGCTCCAGGTACTCCTCGAAACCGTGCTCGCCGTAGCGGCGGCCGAGCCCACTTTGCCGGACGCCGCCGAGCGGGCTGGTCATGGCGAAGGTGCCGCCCGTGTTGGCACCGACGGTGCCGGTGTGGATCTTCAGCGCGACCGCCAGCGCGTGGTCGTCGTCGCCGCTCGAGACCTGGCCGGCGAGGCCGTAGATGGTGTCGTTGGCGATCGCGACCGCTTCGTCCTCGGTGTCGTACGGGGTGACTGTGACGACCGGGCCAAAGGTCTCTTCCTGGCCGATCGTGGAGCGCGGGTCAACGTCGGACAGCAGCGTCGGCTCGATGTAGTACCCGACCGGCAGGTGGGCGGGCTTGCCGCCGCCGGTGACCAGGGTCGCGCCCGCCGCCACCGCGCCGTTGACCATACCGAGCACCTTTTCCCGCTGGACGTCGCTGATAGCGGGCCCGGAGAAGTTCTTCATGTCCCACGGGTCGCCGTAGGGGAACTGCTCCATCGCCGCCTTCATGATCGCCAGGCCCTCGGCCAGCTTGGCCCGCGGCAGCAGCACCCGGGTCGCGTTGGTGCACCCCTGACCGGACATCGTGCACACCCCGCCCGCCGCCGTCGGCAGGACCTTGGCGAGGTCGGCGTCGTCCAGCACGATGTGGGTGGACTTGCCGCCGAGTTCCATCACCGTCTTCTTCACGGTGGGGGCGGCGGCCGCCAAGATCTTGCGCCCCACCGCGGTCGAGCCGGTGAACGAAACCATGTCGACCCGCGGGTCAGAGGTGAGCGCCGCCGCCACGTCGTTGTCGTTGGACACCACGACCTGGAAGATGCCGGGCGGGATGTCGGTCTCCTCGGCCACGATCCGGCCGAGCTCGAGCCCGTTCCACGGCGTGAGCTGGGCCGGCTTGAGGATCACGGCATTGCCCGCCAGCAGCGCGGGCACGGTCTCGGTGACGTTGAGGTAGAGCGGCGAGTTCCACGGGGTGATGGCCGCGACCACGCCGACCGGGATGTACTGGTGCTTCTGCCGGGAGGTGCGGCCTAGGCCGGTGTGCACGCCGGCGTCGCGCAGAAACGCGAAGTTGCGGGCCACGTCCGGCCAGAAGCCGGCTTCCTCGATCGGGAACGCGAGTTGGATGCCGTAGGTCATCGCGATCGGGGTGCCGATCTCCGTGACCAGGACGCGGCGCAGCCGCTCCTGCGCCCGGACGAGGCCGTCGCGGAACTGGATGACGCAGCGTGCGCGGAACTCGGTGTCGTCCCGCCAGTGGCCGGCGTTGCTGTCGAACGCGCGGCGGGCGGCCGCGATCGCCCGGTCGATGTCGGCCGGGCGCCCGTCCGCAGCGACCCCGGCCACTTCCTCGGTGGCCGGGTTGATCACGTCGAACGTGACGCCGCCGGCCGCCCCGGTCAGCTCGCCGTCGATGAGCATCCGCTCCTCGCCGGCCAGCACGCCGGCGCCGCTGTCGGTCGCAGTGGTGGTCATGAAGGAACTCCTCACGCGCTAGTGAACGAACAGCCGACCGGGACCTCGCCCGACGGGGCGACTACTCAAGCAGCTTGAGGTGAGCGCCGGCGTCGACGCTGATGAACTCGCCGGTGATGTAGCGGGACTCCTCGGAGGCGAGGAACAGCACCGCGTTGCTGATGTCGTCCGGCTCGATGTACGGCACGTTCGGCAGCAGTTGCAGCGAGGCGAACCCCGGCAGCACGTCGTCCCTGCTCGGGTTCTCCAGGTCGGGCCGGAACCGTGCGTAGGTGCCCTCGTTGTGCAGCAGCCGGGTGTTGCAGTTGGTCGGGTGGATGCCGTTAACTCGGATGCCCGACAGCGCGGCTGCGGCCGCGACCCACTTGACGTACTCGATGAGCTGCCGCTTGGCGTAGCTGTAGGCGAGACCGCCGGGCTCGCCGCCGACCCCGCCCTTCATCAGCGCCGCGAACGAGCCGGTGACGATGGCGGAGCCGCCCGCGGTCATCGCCGGCAGCGCCGCGTGCAGCGTATTCATCACGCCGACGAGGTTGGTCCCGGCGACCTCGGCCCATCCCTCCATGCCGAGGCCGGGTACGAAGCTGGCGATGCCCGCGTTGGCGCAGACGATGTCCAGTTTGCCGAACGTGTCGACGGCCAGCCTGACCGCCTCGGTCAGCGCATTCAGGTCGCGCACGTCGCCCTGGATGCCGATCGCGCGCCGGTCGAGCGCCTCGACCTCGGCCACCGTCTGCTTGAGGTCGTCCGGGGTAGCCAGCTCGTACGCGACCGACTTCAGGTCGTGACAGATGTCGAAGGCCACGATGTCAGCACCCTCGGCCGCCAGCTTGACGGCGTGGCTGCGCCCCTGGCCCCGGCCGCCGCCGGTTATAAGCGCGACCTTGCCCTGAACTCTCCCGGTCATCCACTGCTCCATCCCGTGCGCCCTTCGGAGCGAGGCGCCACCACGGCCTGAATCGTAGAACTAATTTTACTCACTGACCCAATAACAATGGAAGCAAATTGTTTATCAAAGTCTATTCATTTAGCCTATTCGAGAGTACGGGCCATCCACAGGCGAGGCGACAATGCCTGCGACCGGAGGCAGTCAGTGGCCCGGAGCCGGGGCTTGGCGGTCGATGGCGCCGAGGCGGAAGGCGGCGGTGACGCCGCCGTCGATGAGCAGGTCGGTGCCAGTGATGAAGTCGGCGTCGGGGCTGAGCAGGAAGGCGGCCGCCGCGGCGATGTCGCCGGGGGTGCCCATCCGCTTACGGGCCGATGCGGCAGTCATGGCGCGCATGCTCTTACCGGATTCGCCGGCGAGCTCGTCGCGGCCCTGGCGGGTGGCGATGATGCCAGGGCTGATGGAGTTGATGCGGGCACCGCGGCGCCCCCAGGCGAGGGCGGCGGCGGCCATCCTCAGCTGGTTGCCGCGCTTGGCGAGGCTATAGGCGCCGGTGGCGCTCTGCATGACCTCTAGGTGGAGGAATGGCAGGGAGAGCAGGTCGTCGGAGGGGGTGACGGCGAGCGCGTGCTCCATCTCAGGGGTGAGGCCGGGCGCGGCCAAGGTGCCGGCCATGCTGGCGATCACGACGCCTGCGCCGCCGGGTTCGATGACCTTGCCGAACTCCTCGGCGCTGTAGGCCACCCCGGCCAGGTCGACAGCGAGGATCGCTGCCACGCCGGATTTGGCCGCCGACAGGCCGGCCGTGTGGATGAGCCGGGTTACCGGCCCGAGCCCGGCCGCCGTCTCGGCCAGGCCGGCGACTGCGGCGTGGTCGGAGACGTCGGTGACGACGGAGGTTACGTCATAGCCGTCGTCTTCTAGTGCCGCGTGGGCCTGGGCGAGAAGCTCCTTGTCGTAGTCAGCCAGGAGCACGCGGGCCCGAAGCCGACCCGGCGCGTGATGGCTTGCCCCATCCCCCCGACGCCGATGGTAACGATCACGTTGCTCGACAAGCCGGGCTCCGCGCCCCGGACGTTGCCACTGGCCGTCCCGGCTACACCTGCGCTCACGCCAAGCCCACCTCGCTTGCCTCGGGCCGGCTCGTCCGGCCACCGTGAGGGTAATCCAATTGCCAGATAAAGAGGGGGATGCGGTCCACTGACCGGTCCGGGACGTTAACGGCTGCCCTGGCCGCTTGTGAATTGGCACTCCGGGTCAGAGCCGGATGAAGACCTTGAGTGCCGTGCGGTCAACCATCGCCTGGTATCCGCCCGGGACGCCGTCGAGGTTGGTGCTGACGTCGAAGACCTTGCCTGGCTCAATCGTCCCGTTGAGGATGTCGGGCATGAGTTCCATGATGTAGGCGCGGACGGGCGCCGGGCCGCCGGCCAGGCGGATGTTATGGCGGAACAGGCGGGACCCGATGGGCGCGTCATCGTACTGAGGAACGCCGACGCGGCTGATCACCCCGCCCGGCCGGGCGATGTCGACTGCCTGCCGGTAGGCGGGCATGGAGCCGACAGGGAGGGGATGAGCGCCTGGTCAAGGGATGCGGGCAGCTTGACGAGGGTGCCGTCGGCGAGTGGGACGCGGATCGCCTCGGCCTGGGCACCCTCGGGCTGGCCATCCCAGAAGCTGGCCTGCGGGTTGACGCAGGATGTCGGCAGCCCCTCGCGTCTACGACGTCAAGACCGGCCTCGTCGAGACCGTCGTACCGCCGACCCCCGCCCACGGCCGCTGACCCTAGACCAGGCACTCCTGGCGCGGCACCGGGCTCAGCCGCGAACTCCTAGCTTCGCTTCAAGGTCCCGCCAGCTGCAGGGCTGCCTACCTGAGTGGCCGCGGATCGGCGGAGCGTCCTGAGGGCCTCGGCCAGGTGCGTGAGGTCGGTACCGGGCAGCGGAGCCCGCAGCAGGCGGTCGAGCTCGCTGTCGAAGACGGGGGCGGCGATGCGCAGGAGTTCCATTCCCTTAGGGGTCAGCTCCACGATCGATGAGCGCCGGTCCGAGGGATTGGCCCGGCGGGCGCACAGGCCGGCGGATTCGAGGCGGTCGACGGCCTGGCTGGCGCCGCCCACGGTGATCGCGACTGCCTGGGCGATGTCGTAGACCCGGCACAGCGGTGTGGCATCGATGACAAGCATGGCGTTCAGACTGGCGAGACTGATGCCGCACTCCTCTTGCAGCCGCCCGTCGACCGCCCCCCAGAGGATCGTTTCGAACCTCACCAGGTCATCGAATACCAGTCGCAGGTCAGTCACGTCTCTTCCGTCCTCGGTCACCTGGCCAATCTAGCATAGCGCTAACTAGCTTGACGCTAACTAAATTAGAGCTAATCTAGATTACGTGACCCAGCCTGGCAGGCCGGGGCACCCGCCCCGGCCTGCCTCGATGAAAGGAACGGCAATGACCGCACAGCAGCGCGACATGGTTGACCAGATCCTTCGCAACGCCCCGTTCGATCTCGGCGGGGACGTCACCGCTCAGCGCCCCCTCCTCGATCAGATGCTCACCTCGCAGCCCCTGCCGGCCGACGTCCGCATGACGCCCGGAGACCTGGGCGGCATCCCTGTGACCTTCATCGACATCGCCGACATCGAGCCGCGCGGCACCATCTTCCATATTCATGGCGGAGGCTTCGCGCTCGGCTCCGCGGAGGGATCCGTGGGACTGGCGTCCAGCCTGGCCCGCAAGACTGGCATGCGCGCCGTGTCGGTCGACTACCGGCTCGCGCCTGAGCACCCCTATCCGGCCGCGCTCCAGGACGTCACGGCCGCCTACCGCGCCCTGGTCAAGCACGCCGACAGCGCCGATCACGTTGTCGTGTCGGGCGAGTCGGCCGGCGGCAACCTCGCCATCGAGCTCCTTATCGCCGGCAAGGCGGAGGGCCTGACGATGCCTGCGGCGGCCCTGCTGCTCTCCCCGATGACGGACCTCACCGTGACCGGCAGCAGCTACGCCGGCAAAGCGCACGCCGACCCGGCCATCAGCGCCCAAGCCATCCGGACCCGGGCTGCGGACTACCTGGCCGGCGCAGACCCGGCCGACCCCCTGGTTAGCCCCATCTTCGCCGACCTCTCCGGACTCCCGCCGCTGCTGATCCAGGCCGGATCGCACGAGGTGCTCCTCGACGACGCCACCCGCCTCGCGGCGAAGGCCGCAGCCGACGATGTGGCCGTCATCCTGGACGTCACCCCGGGCGTGCCGCACGTCTTCCAGGCATTCGCCGCCCTCCTCGACGAAGGCGACGCCGCCCTCGATCGGGCCGCCCGATTCGTCTGGGACAACACTGCTCAGCAGGCGAGATGACCGTCCAGGTAACACACGCCTCCGTTCTGGAAAATCTTTCATTTCATCCCGAACGGCGGCGTGTTTCACAGGACCGGACCGCCGCAATCACCCGATGCGGGGGAGGCGCGGCACCAGCTCTGCAGGTGATCATTGAGATCAGCTTCCGAGGATCCACCAGCCGGATAAGCCGCGGCGCTCCCACATCCAGCGGTACAGGCCGCCGGTGCGGAGCAGGTCCTGGTGCGTGCCGCGCTGGACGGCCCGGCCTGCGTCGAGCACCACGATTTCGTCGACTTGGTCGAGGGCGTCGAGTTCGTGGGTGATGAGCAGCACGGCCCGCCCGGTGGTGACCTCCAGTAGGTCGGCGGTGAGGGCCTGGCGCGTCGGCGGGTCAAGGCTGGCGGTCGGTTCGTCGAGGATCAGCAGGGCAGGGTCCGCGAGCAGGGCCCGGGCGAGGGCAAGCCGCTGCCGCTCGCCGCCAGACATGGCCGCGCCGTGTTCTCCGACCAGTGCCTGGAATCCTCCCGGGAGAGAGTCGATCCACGGCCGGAGCCGAGCCCGCGCGGCGGCATCGGCCAGGTCATCGTCGCTCGCGCCCGGCCGGGCGAGACGAAGGTTGGCGGCGATGGTGGAGTCGAAGGTGTGCGGATTCTGCGGACAGCCGCCGATGACGCGGCGCACGTCGTCGGCCGCGTACGTGGCGAGGTCGCGGCCGCACAGGGTCGCGGTGCCGCCGGCTAGGTCGATGAAGCGCATGAGGAGGGCCGCCACGGTGGACTTGCCTGCTCCGTTCGGGCCGACGAGGGCGACGCGCCGTCCTGGTTCGAGGTCAAGGTTGATGCCGTCAAGGGCGAACGGGCCGTCCGGCCGGTAGCGGACGCGGGCACCGCGCAGCGTGACTGTGATGGGCGGGTCCGGCGGCGGCAACGGGTGTTGTTGATCGTGCACCGGCTCCGGGCGGTCGAGGATGGTGAAGACCCGCCTGGCGGCCGTACGCGCCTGGCCTGCCTGCAGCGCGGCTCCGGTGAGCGGGGTAACCGCCTCGAAAGCAGCCAGGGCGGTAAGGGTCAGCACCGCCAGCGGGACGCGGCTGAAGGTCCCGGTCCCGACCGCCGCGACCCCGAGGATGAGGACTCCCCAGACGGTGAGGCCGGAGATGAGTGCGGTGAGGCCGGTGCCCAGGCCGTTGGCCGTGGCCGACCGCCGGGCGAGCTTGGTCAGCTCGGCATCCTTAGCCGCCAGCCGCGCGATGCTCGCGTCCTCCGCCCCGAACGCGTGCAAGTCCGCCGCGCCGGCCAGCATGTTGGCCAGGCCTGCGGCTAGGTCACCGCGGGCGGGGCTGGTCCGGTGGCGCGAGGCCCGGTCGGCGGCAGCGGCGATCGCGGGGACGGCGGCGCCCGCGAGGAATAGCCCGGCCGCCAGGACGCCGCCGGCGGGGGCAAGGATCAGCAGGCACACGGTCACCGTCCCGGCGCCCACGAGGGCTGCCGTCACCGGCGGGGCGATGCCGCGGATGAATAGGTCCTGGGCCGCGTCTACGTCGGAGATCAGCCGCGTGAGCAGGTCGCCCGAGCGGAACTCAGACAGGCCGGCGGGCGCTAGGCGGGCGAGCCGCTGGTAGACCGCCACCCGCGTGTCGGCCAGCACGCGGAACGCGGCATCGTGGGCGGAGAGGCGCTCCACGTAGCGGAAGACGCCGCGGCCGATACTGAACGCGCGCACCGCGACCACCGCGACGCTGATGGCGATGATGCCCGGATGCTGCGAGGCCTTGGCGAGCAGGAAGCCGGAGACGGCCAGCAGCGCCACGGCGCAGCCAGTGGCCGCCGCGCCTGCCACGGCGGCCAGCAGGAGCCTGCCACGGACCATCCGGCCCAGCCGCAGCATGCGCACCAGCGGGTCTTGGCTGATCACGGGCTGGCCGGTCGGAGGCTGGCGGCCAGGGCTGGCTGTCCGGCCGAGACGAGCCTGCCTTGGTCGAGGTGCAGCACCCGGTCTGCCCTGATTCCGGCATGACGACCATGGCTGACCAGCAGCACGGTCCGGTCGGCGAGCAGCGTCTCGATGACCGTCATGAGCTGTTGGGTGGCCAGTGGATCGAGGTGCGCGGCGGGCTCGTCGAGCAGCACCAGGGGGGCGTCCCGCAAGAACGCGCGGGCCAGCGCGATCCGTTGCCGCTGGCCAGCGGAGAGGGTGACCGCCCGTTCGGTCAGCTGGGCGGTGAAGCCACCAGGCAGTCGGTCGATGAACTCCTCAGCGCCCGCCCGCCGCGCGGCCCGCCTGATGGCGGCAGCGTCGGCGGCAGGGGCCCCGAGCGCGATATTTTCGGCGACGGTACCAGCGAACAGGTACGGGCGCTGCGGGACCCAGGCGATCTGGCGTCGCAATGAGCTGACCGGGATGGCTCGCAGCTCGGTGCCGCCCACGTCGATACGGCCCGCCGTCGGCTCGCAAAACCGCAGCAGCAGCGCAAGCAGCGAGCTCTTCCCCGCCCCGTTCGGCCCGGTGACCACGATCCGCTCGCCGGGGCTGATTGTCAGCGATATTCCGTTGAGCGCCGGGGCGGGGCGGCCGGGATAGGCCAGGGTGACGTCCGTCAGCGTGATCGGCTGGCTCCACAGGTCAGCTGCAGCGGGCTGAACGACGGATCCGGCCGCGGCCGGGACTGGCTGGCCCGGTTTCCTGGACTGCTCGGGCGGCGCGGCGGGCGGCCCGGGTGGCTCCGGCTGCTCCAAGATGTCCAGGGCGTGCTGGGCTGCTTCCGTGCCCTGCGCGCTGGCGTGGAACTGGGCTCCGACATTGCGCAGGGGCAGGTAGGCCTCAGGGGTCAGCAGCAGCACCAGCAGGGCCGTCTCGTACTCGATGTGCCCGGTCAGCAACCTCAGCCCCACTTCCACCGCCACGAGTGCCGTCGCCAGCGCAGCGGCTAGTTCCAGCACGAGCGCCGACAAGAAGGTGACCCGCAGCACGGCCATGGTGGCGGTCCGGTGTTCGCTCGTCACGCTCCTGATGACTTCGGCCTGAGCTTTGGCCCGGCCGAACGCCTTAAGCGTCGGCAGCCCCTCGACTACGTCGAGGAAGTGCCCGCCAAGCCGGGCGAGCAGCTGCCACTGCCGCTGGGTGCGCGCTTTGCTGAAGCTGCCGATGAGGATCGCGAAAAGCGGGACGAGCGGCAGCGTCACGGCGATGACCAGGCCAGATTCCCAGTCGGCAGCAGTGACCCGGGCAAGTACCGCGAGCGGCACGAAGCAGGCGAGCACGAGCTGTGGCAGGTACCGGGCGAAGTAGGCGTCGAGGGCATCTAGCCCTGTGGTCGCCAGCGTGGTGATCTCGCCTCCCCGCTGGCTCGCCAGCCAGGACGGCCCGAGCCGGAGCACCTTAGCCATCAGGCCGCAGCGCAGCTGAGACTTGACTCGGGCGGCGGCGCGCAGCGCAGCGACCTCGCCGCCGTACGCGACAGCGGCCCGCCCGGCCACCACGAGCAGCAGCGCCAGGACTGTTCCGCCAAGCGGGCCCAGGCCCGTGCCGCGCGCTGCGGTCGCCAGGGCATGGGCGAGCAAGCCGGCCTGGGCGAGCACTAGGGCGGTGGCAGCGAGGCCGAGGATGGTGGTAAGCAGCAGGCAGCCGAAGGCGGCGTGGGCGTGCCGGGTCAGCCGCGGGTCGAATGGCTTCATCCGGTGCCGCGCCGACCTAGATGGCGGACCCACGCAGCCATCCCGACTGCGGTTCCGCTAACCGGATGACCCCTTGCGTTGCGCTCGGCTCGGCGTATCGCTGGCGGCTCGTGGCTTCGGAGGCGGGGCTGGCGCCCCGGACGCCTCGGCCGCCTCAGCCGGCTGGTACACATCGCGCATGCGCCCGACCTCGCGGGTCGTGTAGGCACGCTCACGGCGGACGTCCCGGGTGAACGCCACCCACCACGTGAGGATGGCGCCGACCCGGTTCCGGTAGCCGGTCAGGAACGCGATGTGGATGAAAAGCCAGACAACCCAGCCGGGGAAGCCGCTCAGCTGCAACGGCCCCGCCGCGACGACCGCCTTGCCCCGCGCGAGGTAGGCGGCCGAGCCGAGATCGATGTACCGGAACGGCTTGACCTGGCCTTCGCCGGTCAACTCGTGCCTAACCCGACGGCCCGCGTACAGCCCCGACTGCATGGCGACCTCGGCGACGCCGGGCAACTTCCGGAAGCTCATCATGTCACCGACCACGGAGATCTCGGGATGCCCCGGAACGGTGAGGTCGTCGCGCACGACAATCCGTCCGGCCCGGTCCTGCTCGGCGCCGATTGCGGCCGCGAGCGCCGAAGCGAACGGCGAGGCCTCGACTCCCGCGGTCCACAGCACGGTCTTGGCGTCGTACCGCGTCTCGTTCCCGTCGTGGTCGCGGGCGACGAGCCCGTCGGCGTCGACGCTCGTCACGATCGACCGCATGTGCAGCTCGACGCCCAGCTCGCGCAGTGTCCGCGCGGCGATGCCGGACAGCTTGTCGTGGAACATCGCCAGTGGCGACGGCCCGCCGTCGAACAGGAGCACGCGGGCGTCTTCCGGTCTCGCCTGGCGGTACTCGCTGCGCAGGGTCTTGGTGGCGAGTTCGCGGATCTGCCCGGCGAGCTCGACGCCCGTGGGCCCGGCGCCGACGAGGGCGAACGTGAGCCAGGCCTGCCGCTGTGCGGGGTCCGCGGTGGTCTCGGCCATCTCGAACGCACCGAAGACGCGCCGCCTGATGGTGAGCGCGTCGCTGATGGTCTTCATGCCGGGCGCGTACTGGGCGATCTCGTCGTGGCCGAAGTAGCTCTGGCTGACGCCTGCGGCCACGATCAGGTGGTCGTAGGGGATGCTGATGGGCTCGTCGAGCGGCACCTGGCAGCGCAGCGTCCGGCTGGCCGGGTCGACGTCGATGGCCTGGGCCGTGACGCACCGGAGGTTGCGGTGGCGCTGGAGTATCCGGCGCAAGGGGGCCGTAATCTGTCCTTCGGACAGGATGCCGGTCGCGCACTGATAGAGCAGCGGCTGGAACACGTGCTGCGGTGTGCGGTCGACAAGCGTCACGGAGTACGGCCCGTCGCGTAGTGCCCGGGCGGCGAAAAGGCCACCGAAGCCACCGCCAACGATCACGACCCGGCCCGGCCCTGGCTGTTCAGTCATCTGAGGAATCACCTTTCTGATCGTCGCCGCAGGTCAGACCGGATCGTGCCAGGTGTCACCTGGAGGCAGCAGGCGGTCGGCTTCCTTGGGCCCCCAACTGCCACGCGCATAGGGATGCACAGGGATGGCGTCGCCAAGCACTGGATCAACGATCCGCCACGCGGCCTCGACGGTGTCCTGGCGGGCGAACAACCACCTGTGCCCGTCTAGGGCCGCGCCGATGAGCCGGTCATAGGGCCGGATATCGGACCCGGGCTGCTGGGCGAAGGCAAGCTCTTCTGCTTGCGGCTCCCACCCGGCCCCCGGCTTCTTCCCGTGCAGGGTGAAGCCGACCTGCGTCTCGGGCCAGACCCGGAACCGCAGCGTGTCCTCGGGAAGAGCGGGCTCGATGCCGAACACGTCCTGTGGTGGCGGCTTCAGGGTAATGGTGATCTCGGTGGCGGTGACGGGCATCGTCTTGCCCGCCCGGATCAGGATCGGCACCCCGGCCCAGCGCCAGGTGTTGGCGGTGAGCCGAATCGCGATGTAGGTCTCCACAGTCGAGTCCGCGTCGACGCCGTCGACCTGGCGGTAGCCCTCGTACTGGCCGCGCACCGCGTCCGCCGGGGTCAGCCGGCTCAAGCCGTTCACCACGGCCGCCTTGGCGTCGGGCCAGAATTGCAGGCTGGCCCCGGACGGCGGTTCGGCCAGCACAGTCGCCAGCACCTGGAGCATGTGGTTCTGCAGCACGTCCCGAATCGCACCGGTGCGGTCGTAGAACCGGCCCCGGTCGGCGACGTCGAACGCCTCAGCCATGGTGATCTGGATGCTCTGCACGTAGTTCCGGTTGAGCAGCGGCTCGATAGCGGAGTTGGCGAACCGAACGAACAGCACGTTCTCGACCGGGTCGAAGGCCAGCCAGTCGTCAACCCGGAAGATCGACTCCTCGGCGAAGTACTCGTGCATGGTGTCATTGAGCTGCTGGGAGCTGGCCAGGTCGGTGCCGAACGGCTTTTCCACCATCACCCGCGCGCCCCGCGCGCGCCCGGCAGTGGCGATCCCCTGGGCGATCCGCCCGAACAGCTGGGCCGGCACCTCCATGTAATACAAGATCCGCTGGCCAGCGCCGATCTGATCGGACATGGCCTTGTAGGTGGCATCATCGCCGAGGTCACCGTCGACGTACCGCAGCAGGTTCAGCATCTTGACGGCGGCGGGGTCGGCCGGGTCCATCCCGTTGAGCTTTAGCGATGCAGTGGCGTAGTCGCGGAACTGCGCAAGCCCCCAGCCGCTCTTCGCCACTCCGATCACCGGAACGTCCAGTACGCCCCGCTTGACCAGCCCCACCAGCGCCGGGAACGTCTCTAGCTTTGCTAGGTCACCGGTTGCCCCGAAGATCACCAGGGCATCCGCCTTTTCTGTAGCCATCTCTTTCCTCCTTGGGATTCGCTCTGGCGAGCTCAGCCATGGTGGTTACCGCGCCAGAGCCGGTGCCGGCCTCGGCGCGATCCGGCCGCCACCGGGTTGCCCGCCGTAGCCGCCGCGGTCGGCGCGGCGGCGGATGTTTCCGGCGCTGCGGGCGTCCTCGGCGACGGCGGAGTGATCACCGACGCGAACTGCCGCGCGCTGACGCGCCGCCGGAACACGTAATACGTCCAGGCCTGGTAGGCGAGTACCACCGGCAGCAGGACGACGGCGATCACCGTCATGACTTTGAGGGTGTATCCCGGCGAGGCCGCGTTGTGGACGGTGAGCGAATACGCCGGGTTCGTCGAGGAGACCATGACGTTCGGGTACAGGTCGACGAACAGCGTGACGATGCAACTAGCGATCGTGATCGTGGTCAGTGAAAACGCCCAGCCCTCGCGGTCCGCCCAGAGTTCCCAGACCGCCGCGACGATGGCGATGCAGCCGATCAGCTCGATCAGATTGAGAAAGGCACCGCCGCCGGCCTCGACATGGGTCCACGAGATCCACGCCAGCACGATGAGCATGGTCACGGGCGATATCGCCTTAGCCCTCCGCCAGGCTCGCGCGCGTATCTCGTCGGTGGTCTTCATGGCGATGAAGGTGCCGCCGTGCAGCACGCAGATCGCCACCAGCATGATGCCGGTGAAGACCCCGTACGGACGGAAGAGGTCCCAGAAGGTGCCGGTGTACTCGTGGCTGGAGTTGATAGGCAGGCCGGCCAGCAGGTCGCCGAGCGCAATGCCGATGACAAACGGCGCCAGCAGGCTCCCGATGCTAAGTCCCCAGCTCCAGGTGCCGCGCCAACGCCTGTCCTGGATCTTCCCGCGGTACTCGAAGGACACGCCGCGCACGATCAGCGCGCCGAGCAGCAGGACCATCGCCAGGTACATGCCGGAGAACATGGTGGCGTACCAGTCGGGGAACGCGGCGAAGATCGCGGCGCCCGCGACGATGAGCCAGACCTCGTTGCCGTCCCACAAAGGCCCGATCGTGTTGATGACCGTTCTGCGGCCGGCGTCGTCCCGGCCGACCACGCCGTGCAGCATGCCGACGCCGAAGTCGAATCCCTCGAGGACAAAGAACCCCGTCCACAGGATCGTAATGAGGATGTACCAGAACGTGACAAAGCCCATCGGGTCACCTCAATACTGCATCGCGGGAACAGGCTGCCCGGTGTCCTGCTCGGCGGGCGGCGGCTCGAGTTGCTTCCGCGAGTAGCGCAGCATGAGGATCAGGTCGACGGTGCCCAGGGTGCCGTAGAGCAGCACGAAGAAGGCCAGGCTGATGGCCAGCCACGTGGTGCTGACCGTCGGGGAGAGCCCGTTCCTGGTGAGCAGGATGCCCTGCACGATCCAAGGCTGCCGTCCGCTCTCCGTGAGCAGCCAGCCCGCCGTATTCATGAGGAACGGCAGCACGACGAGCCAAGTGGCGCACCACTGGAAGCGCCTTGCGGTGGCGAGCCGTCTCCTGCGGGCCAGCAGTAGCCCCCACAGGCCCACAAGGGTGACGATGAGGGCCAGGTACGCCATCACCCGCATGCTCCAGTACTGAATGAACACGTTCGGCACGTAGTAGCCGGGCCCGTAGAGCTTGGTGTACTGCGCTTGCAGCTGGTTCAGGCCGACGACCTGGCCGTTCCAGTGGTTGGTGGCGAGTAGCGACAGCAGGTGCGGGATCTCGAGGATCTGTGTCGGGGTCTCGTCCTGATTGCCCCCACCGATCTGGAACAGCGAGAACGAGCATGGCTGGCAGGTGTTCCACTGCGCCTCGGCAGCGGCGATCTTCATCGGCTGGTAGCGGGCCTCGATCACGCCGAGCTCATCGCCGACCAGCATGGTCAGCAAGATGGCTGGGACCAGGACGGCGAGTGAAAGCCGGGTGGAAATGACGAACGCATCCCGGTTGCCGCCGTGGCGCAGTTGCCATGCGGAGACCGCGAGCATAACCGCGGCGCCAGTCGTAATGGCGGCCAGGACGACCTTCGTGTAGCCCCAGACGAAGACCGGGTTCGTGAACAGCGCCCAGATGTCGTTGAGCTGCGGCGCGCCGTTGACCATGGCATAGCCGACTGGGTGCTGCATCCAGGAGTTGGCCGCCATGATGAACGCCGCCGACAGGATGGTCCCCAGAAAGACGAGCCAGATGGTCGCTAGGTGCACCCGGCGGGAGAGCTTGTCCCAGCCGAAGAGCCACAGGCCGAGGAACGTCGACTCAAGGAAGAATGCGGCCAGGCCCTCCATCGCCAGCGGCGCGCCGAAGATGTTGCCGACCAGCCGCGAGTAGGACGACCAGTTCATGCCGAACTCGAATTCCTGGACCAGCCCGGTGACAACGCCGATGGCGACGTTGATGACCAGCAAGGTGCCGAAGAACCGCGTCAGCCGGAGGTACTCAGGGCTCCGCCGCCGGTACCAGGAGGTCTGCAGCATCGCGGTGAGGAAGGCAAGCCCGATCGTCACCGGGATGAAGAAGAAGTGATTCACCGTCGTGAAGGCGAACTGCCAGCGGGCGAGAGTCTCCTGCACGCGGGCTCCTCTCAGCTCCTCGGCGCGGCCGTTTTCGGTGTGCCGCCACAGTCACCCGCGGCGCCGCAGCCCTGCATCACCCCGCAGGGGTGATTTGGCCGGCCGCCGTCCCGATGGGCGCCCTCCCGCTGGGCCAGCGTCAGCACGGTCAGCGGGTCGGCGCAGTGCCGGTAGTAGTCGATCCAGGGAAGCCCGTCGATGCCGTAGAGGCCATCGGCTGGGTTGAGCGGGAACAGCACTCGCTCGTAGGCCCACAGTCCGGCGTATCCCGCCTGCTCGGCCTGGGTGGCCACCTTGATCACGTCGCGCTGGAGATCACGCTGTGCACCCTGCGGAAGGGTAAGTCCGAAGTCCATAGCCGCAGTGCAACAGCCTGCAATCAATGCCGCGACGACATCGAGCCGATGGCCTTCCTACAGGGCGTTGACTTCGCCGGCAACTTATTGGCCGCGTCAGGCCGCGTGCACGTCGACCACGTCGATGTCGATGCGGCCGAGGGTGAGGCCGAGCTGGGCGCGGGCGGCGGCCCGAACGGCCATGCGGACGGCCCGGGCGGCGACGAGCGCTGGCATGCCGAAGCGAAGGCTGATGCTGAGCTTGAGGTCGGTGGAGATGCTCAGGTCGTGCGGGTCCGGCGTGAGCTGGCAGCTCCGGGCGCGAACGCCGTCGACGGTGTCGCCGGCGGCGCGCAGGATGAAGGCGGCGGCGCGCTCGCTGATGAACAGCCGGTTTCCCGCCGTGCCGGGCAGGGCGATGCGGGGCGCGCTCGCGATCCGCGCGCAGACCGCGGCCATGACCTTGCTGGAAAGGTCAGCTGGGGGCCGCACCGGTTCGGCGGCCAGCTCACTGGTGGCCGTGCGGAGGGGACGGATCTCGTTGAGCGCGGCCTGGCAGTACTCACACGATCGGGCGTGCTCGTCGGGGGCACCCTTCGCGAGGTGGTCCCACAACTGGTCGATGTCATGACCGCAGGGGAGGCGGTCGTCGGCTACGTTCACCGCCATGGCGTCAGCTCCTCTGCCAGTTGGAGGCGGGCTCGGTGCAGCCGTCCGCGGACGGCACCGGGAGTCGTATGCAAGATCGTGGCAACCTCTTCATAGGACAATCCCTCCATTTCCCGGAGTATCCAGCAGGCCCGCTGCTCAGGTGTCAGTCGGTTCAAGGCGCATCTCAATGCCGCCGCCAGGCCGTTGGCAAGCGCGTGCTCCTCGGGTCCGGGACGCCGGTCACGGGCGACCGTCTCATCGAACGGGATGTGCGGCCGCACGGTGCGCAGCGTGCTCACGGCCCGGGTGACGGCGATCCGGTACAGCCAGGCGGCGAAGGCCTGTTCTGCCTTGACCTCAGGCAGGCGCCGCCAGGCCGTGACGAAGGCCTCCTGGGCGGTGTCGGCCGCGCTGCAGGGGTCGTTGAGTATGCGTACCGCGATCCGGTAAACGGGCACCTTGTACCGCCGGACCAGGTCCTCGAACGCGGTGACGTCCCCTTCGCGGGCTCGCACGACCAGGGTGGCGTCATCGAGGGGGGCGCTGGCCTGCTGCAGCGGACTTTCGCCATCCGCCGCGCCTAGGCGCGGCCTCGGCACACCGAACTCCACCTCGGTGCTGCCGATCAGCTTGCCCCCCATGTAGCCCGCATGCCCAAGGCCACGGCGGATCAACCTTCTCCTATGTGACGCAATTCACATCTGTCACACCCGTGACGTTCGCGGGCGATGCCGCGTCTTGCTTGCAAGTCATGCCGCGGGGGCGACAGGACCGCGAGGCAGACACCAACGGGAGGGGACCGAGACGGTGAGCACGTCTGAGACTGAAAGCACCACGGCGACCACGATGCCGAGTTCTGTACCTGCGCAACGCGGGGCCTCCGCCGAGCTAACGTCCGAGCACGGGCGGACGAGCATCGCCAATGTCGTGGTGGCGAAGATCGTCGCGATCGCGACCCGCGAGGTAGACGGGGTGTACAACATGGGGACAGGCTCCGCGCGGATGATCGGGGCCGTCCGCCAGCGAGTGCCCGGCACTAGCGCGAGCAACACGCAGGGCGTGTCGGTCGAGGTCGGCGAGCGGCAGGCCGCCGCCGATCTCGACCTCGTGGTCGAGTACGGCGTATCCATCCCGGACCTGGCCGCGGCGGTCCGCGACAACGTGATCGGCGCGGTGGAACGCATCTGCGGCCTTGAGGTCACCGAGGTCAACATCGGCATCGACGACGTCCACATTCCTGGCGACGACGACACCAGCACGCAAACCCAGCGGGTCCAATGACCAAACTGGGCGACCGGCCGCTCGATGCGGTGGCCGAGCTTGCCGACCGGATCGCCGCGGCCGTGACTAGGTGTCCCGACGTAGCCGGGCTGACCCAGGTCCCCGGCATGCCGGTGGCCACCTACCTGCCAGGCCGGACCGTGTCCGGCGTGGCGGTCCGGTCCGCGGAGGTCGAGATCTGCGTGGTGGCTCGTTACGGGCTGCCGCTGCCGCAGGTCGCGGCGCAAGTCCGGCAAGCCGTGGAGCCGCTGGTGCCCGGCCGGGTGGTGGATGTCGTCATCGGCGACATCACGTCGCCGCAAGCGCGGCCCGAAGCCGCGATGGCATCGGCCGACCGTCACCAGGCGGAGTAATACAAACGACAGGAGAACGGGGGAACCTGCCAATGGATGAGGTTCGCATGATGCCGATCCTCGGGTTGGCGTTCGGCATCGCCTTGGGGTTCGCCGGCGCGTTCGGCGGCTGGTCGGCATTCGTCATCGTGCTGGTGCTCGGCCTGGTTGGCTACATCACCGGGCGAGCGCTGACCGGGGAACTTGACCTGAGCCGGCTGTTCGTCACCCGGGAGCGGAGGTGGCAGTGAGCGCCCTTGACGTGGCGGCTCCGCCGAGCCCGCTGACCGTGCCCGGACAGCGGGGCCGAACCACCATCGCCGACCGTGTGGTCGCCAAGATCGCCACCCGGGCGGTCGCCGAGGTCGGACAGACCGGCGGGGCCGCCCGGCAACTGATCGGGTTTACGGTCGGCCGGCAAACCGGGGAGGGCCCTGCCCGGGTCTCGGCGCGGGTTAACGGCAACCTCGCGCTGATCGAGATGCGCCTGTCCCTGGCCTACCCGGCCCCGGTGCGCAGCCTGACGCGCGAGGTGCGCAGGCACGTCATGGAGCGGGTTAGCACTCTTACCGGTATCGAGGTACGCCACGTGGACATCGAGGTGGCCAGCCTGCAACGCGGGAGGGGACAGTGAACGACAGCGCCCCCCTCGCCAGCGACACCGCGGCGCTGGTCCCTGACGGCCAGCGGCCGCTCCCGGTGCGGGCCGACGCCTGGTCGATTCCCGGCCAGCGCCGCATGGCCCGCCGGGAATTCCGGCCCCGGCGCAGGATCCCAGGGGTGCTCGTCGCCGCGGTGCTCGTCGCGGCCGGGATTGTGGGCTGCATCTGGGCGGCATCGGCCGCGCTTGGCCGACCGCTGTGGAACATTCCGTACGGCGATTTCGCCGGCCCGCTGCAGAGCACGGTGCACTGGGACGATACCGGCACCCTAGCCGTAGCCTCGGCGGTCGCGTTCGTCGGCTTCCTGCTCATCGTCATCGCCGTGCTTCCCGGTCGGCCACGGGCCATCCCCCTGGCTTCCGGGGACGAATCGCTTGTGATCGGCGTGCCGCGGCGCAGCCTGCGCCGTTCGCTCGGCTGGCTCGCCGCAGACGTCGCGGGCATAGAAAAGGCCAAGGTAAGGACCGGGCGCAACACGGTCAAAGTGCGGGCCACCACCAAGCTGCGCGACCCGGCCGGCCTGCGCGAGAGCGTGCAATCCGTCGTCGAAGACCGGCTCTCCAGGCTCGATCCGCTCTGGCCGGTGCGCGTCAAGGTCCGGCTGCGCCGGAAGGAAGGCTGACAACGATGAGACGTCACACCGCGCGGGTCAGCCGTATCGGGCTGCTGGTCATCGGGCTGATCCTCCTGCTCGGGGCCGGCGCGGTCCTGGCCCGCAGCCTGAGCGCCTCCACCAGCGTGCTCGGTAACCCGCACGCACCCCTGCTGACGCACGGACAAGTTGAGTACCCGACAAAGAACAGTTGGGTGTGGCCAGTTGTGGCTGCGGGCAGTTTCGTCATCGCCGCGCTCGCCCTGTGGTGGATGGCGGCCCAGACCAGGACCAGGGCGGTACACCAGATCCCGATCGAACCCGACCGCCTCCACGGAACTACGACGCTGCGCGCAGACGCGGCTACCGCGGCGATGACCGACGAGCTCGAGAGCTACCCCAGCATCCGGGCATCCGACGCTCTCCTGCATGGATCGGCGACGACTCCCGGCCTTCAGTTGGGCGTCACTGCGGAAAACCGTGCCGACCCGGGCTTGGTGCGGGCTGGCATCGAGACCGAGGCCCTTCCCCACCTACGCGGCGCCCTCGAACTCGACAAGATCCCCACGGTGCTGCGCCTGCAGTTCAGCCGCGCGTTTGACCGGCACCTCACATGACCGATCGGTAGCATATCGCCGGCATATCGAAAACCGCATACGTGCTGGCAACACCGCCTTGCCTTGACTGGAGGCATGACGTTCAGCCAACCGGCACGTACCGCGGCCCGCCGCCCCCGATCGCTGGCGCCCACGTCCTCCTCGGCCCTCCCAGCGATGGGACTCACAATTTATGGCTGCGGGCACGACGAGGCCGTTTTGTTCCGCGAGACGGCGCCTCGCTTTGGTGTAATGCCAACCATCACGGACGCGGCGGCATCTGAAGCTAACATTGAATTGGCGTCCGGTAACCGATGCATCAGCGTCAGCCACAAGACGCGCATCACGAATTCTACTCTTTTTGCGCTTGGCCAAGCTGGCGTCAGGTATATCTCTACGAGGAGCATCGGATACAACCATATCAATGTGCCGTACGCGGAAAGCATCGGCATTCGCGTGGGAAATGTCGCATATTCACCTGATAGCGTGGCCGACTACACACTGATGCTGATGCTGATGGCGGTGCGAAATGCAAAGTCCACGATCCGCCGGGCCGACATCCATGATTACCGGCTGGCCGATGTACGTGGGCGGGAACTACGCGATCTGACCATCGGGGTAATTGGAACAGGACGCATCGGCACGGCCGTCATAGATCGGCTGCGGGGCTTTGGCGGCCGAATACTGGCCTATGACAGTCACCCCAAGACCGCCGCCGATTACGTGCCACTCGATGAATTGCTGCGGCGGAGCGACATTGTAACGCTCCATACACCGCTTAATGCGGATACCCATCACCTTATCAATCAGCGACGTATCGAGCAGATGAAGCACGGCGCGTTCATTATCAATACTGGACGCGGTGCACTGCTCGATACCGAGGCTCTTATTCAAGCACTGGAAAGCGGCCGGCTGGGCGGCGCGGCGCTGGACGTCCTCGAAGGAGAGGAAGGAATATTCTACGCCGACTGCAGGAACAAGCACATCGCAAGCAAGCCGCTGTTGCGGCTACAGCAACTGCCGAATGCGCTTGTTAGCCCGCACACCGCCTACTACACAGACCACGCCCTGAGCGACATCGTTGAAAATTCCATCATCAACTGCCTGGAATTCGAAGGGAAAAATCAGCGTGGATAGGCTAAAGGTTGGCATCATATTCGGGGGCTGTTCCGAGGAACACCAAGTCTCCGTCAAGTCCGCCCAAGAGGTCGCGAAGAGCCTCGATACGGAAAAGTACGAACCGTTCTATATCGGGATCACGAAGAGCGGTTCCTGGAAGCTCTGCGCAAGCCCCGACGCAGACTGGGAGAACGGCGACTGCCGCGCCGCCGTGCTGTCACCGGACACCAGCGCACACGGATTGCTCGTTCTGGAGCAGGGCAAATACGAAACGATCAGCCTGGACCTAGTGTTGCCTGTGCTGCACGGCAAGCTCGGCGAGGACGGTGCGATGCAGGGCTTGCTTGAGCTCTCCGGCATCCCCTACGCGGGCTGCGATATCCAAAGCTCTGCCCTGTGCATGGACAAATCCCTTACTTACCTCGTCGCCAGGAGCGCCGGAATCGCCACGCCGAATTTCTGGATCGTCACAGCGAACGAGCATATCGAGGCCGCCCGGCTCACCTATCCCACGTTCGTAAAGCCAGCCCGTTCGGGGTCATCCTTCGGCGTCACCAAGGTATCTCGAAGAGAAGACCTGCCGGATGCCATGGAAATCGCGCGACAGTATGACTCGAAGGTGCTGATCGAAGAGGCTGTCGTCGGCAGCGAGGTCGGGTGTGCGATCCTGGGGAACGGTCCGGATTCGATCGCAGGCGAGGTAGATCGAATTGCGCTCTCTCATGGCTTTTTCAGAATCCATCAGGAGAGTGCGCCTGAAAGCGGCTCTGAGAACGCAACGTTCATCGTTCCCGCCGACATTCCGGCAGAGTCG
>Ga0310811_10001043_pt1 | contig 35698 bp, 24 predicted proteins | sample YCmetagenome_FD_207642 | JGI IMG/M metagenome (GOLD analysis project Ga0310811, IMG submission 207642) | Soil microbial communities from experimental microcosm in Duke University, North Carolina, United States - YC | ecosystem: Engineered > Artificial ecosystem > Soil microcosm > Unclassified ... | reverse complement strand
CCGCGGATGTAATGCCTTGATATGTAAGGTTCCATTGGCTTGGCACAGGCCTTGCTCAATGGCAGTCGTTTCCACACCTTTTGCCCACCGAGGTTGTCCATGTCGTCCGCCGTCCAGAAAGTGCTCGATCAGATCCAGGAACACGAAGTCGAATTCGTCGACTTCCGCTTCGCCGACATGCTCGGCAAGCACCACCACGTGACGTTCCCGGCCCACGCCATCGACGAGGGCACGTTCGAGGACGGCAAGATGTTCGACGGTTCGTCGATCGCCGGCTGGAAGGGCATCAACGAGTCCGACATGGTGCTGATGCCCGACCCGGACACGGCCTACATCGATCCGTTCAGCGCGCACACGCAGATGGTCATCCACTGCGACGTGCTCGAGCCGTCGACCATGCAGGCCTATGGCCGTGACCCGCGCTCCATCGCCAAGCGCGGCGAAGCGTTCCTGAAGTCGACCGGCATCGCCGACACCGCCTTCTTCGGTCCGGAGCCGGAATTCTTCATCTTCGACTCGGTGCGCTGGCAGAACGACATGGGCCGCGTGTTCTACGAAATCGGCTCCGAAGAAGCCGCGTGGAGCTCGCGCTACAAGTACGAAGACAACAACACCGGCCACCGTCCGGGTGTGAAGGGCGGCTACTTCCCGGTCAGCCCGGTCGACTCGCTGGGCGACCTGCGCGCCGATATGTGCAAGGTGCTCGAATCGCTGGGCCAGGTGGTGGAAGTGCATCACCACGAAGTCGCCAACGCCGGCCAGTGCGAAATCGGCACGCGCTTCAACACGCTGGTGAAGAAGGCCGACGAACTGATGACCATGAAGTACGTCATCAAGAACGTGGCCCACCAGAACGGCAAGACCGTCACCTTCATGCCCAAGCCGATCGTCGGCGACAACGGCAGCGGTATGCACGTGCACCAGTCGCTGTCGAAGGATGGCAACAACCTGTTCGCGGGCGACCTGTACGGCGGCCTGTCGCAGACGGCGCTGTGGTACATCGGCGGCATCTTCAAGCACGCCAAGGCGATCAACGCGTTCGCCAACTCCACCACCAACAGCTACAAGCGCCTGGTGCCGGGCTTCGAAGCGCCGGTGATGCTGGCCTACTCGGCCCGCAACCGCTCGGCCAGCTGCCGCATCCCGTACGTGTCGAGCCCGAAGGGTCGCCGCATCGAAGTGCGCTTCCCCGATCCGATGAACTCGGGCTACCTCGTGTTCACCGCGCTGATGATGGCCGGCCTCGACGGCATCATCAACAAGATCGACCCGGGTGCGCCGGCCGACAAGGACCTGTACGACCTGCCGCCGGAAGAAGAGAAGAAGATCCCGCAGGTGTGCGCGAGCCTCGACGAAGCACTGGTCGCGCTCGACAAGGACCGCGACTTCCTCAAGGCCGGCGGCGTGTTCACCGACGACTTCATCGACGCGTACATCGCGCTGAAGATGCAGGAAGTCACCCGCTATCGCGCCAGCACGCATCCGCTGGAATTCCAGATGTACTACGCGATCTGATCGCGCATCCATCGATGGATGCAGCAACGACGGGCGCTTCGGCGCCCGTCGTTTTTTCCGATTCAATAGATCGCGTGTGACTGCCAAGTCGGCAGGCGTCGTGCGAAGCACCTGGAGGGGTTGCGAATAGCGGACGCCACCATGCAAGCACGCGTTCCACGCGTCTTCGGTTGAAGGCCTCAGCATGACAACGGACGCCCACGCGCGTGAATGGTATGCGTGGTTATACGCAGTGCCTTCTAGGTAGTAATGCGGTTGTGCGAACCGCGGCGTGCTTCGATCATCGAGCTTCCCATGTGCGTCAGGTCGCGCTCGCTGCTGCGGCCGACGCCTCGCCTGGCTAATCCGCCCCTGATCGAGCCAGGCATCCGCCAGGGAGGCTGCTTTTATGCGGACACCGCGTCTCGTCACCAAGCGTATCGATGGGCCGTTGCCACGCACCAATCGCAAGCGACTGGTCATGGCGATTTCGCTGGCGCTGCTTGCGGCCGAGGCCGCGCATGCGCAGATCTATCCAAGCCCTGTCATCAGCTCCAATACCACGCTCACCTACGAGCAGTATTACGACGGGTCGAAGATACCCACGGGCGTCATTGAAGGCAGCGTGACGATCCATCCCGCGCCGCCTTACCCGGCGCAGCTGGGCGGTGCGGGTGTGAGCGTGTTTCGAGGCGCGTCGGTCACCATCGATCCCAATCTCGGTACGCCTGGCGTGGTGGCGATAACGTCCGACTACCGCTCGGGTGCACCCAACGATGCGCTCTATATCGCCAATGGATCGGTCAACATCGTTGCAAGCAGCGCAGGTGTGCTGCTCACGGGCAATGGCACATCGGTGCATGGCCTATACATGCCGGAATCGAGCGCGGGCAGCTCACTGCTTACCGGCTCCAACGTCACGATCGTCACCAATGGCAGCGCGGCCGATGGCATGCGGCCCTATGGCGCCACGTCGACCATCAACCTCACCGATACGTCCATCACGGTGAATGGCCAGGACAGTTGGGGCGTGCGCTCGTGGGGCGGCAGCCATATCACCTTGACCGACAGCATCATCACCGCCAACGGCGCCAAGGTCTCTGGCGCGGGTGGCGTGCAGGTCTACAACGGATCGACCGCCACCATCAACGGCAACTCCACCATCACCACCGGCGTTGCAGGCAACCTCGGTCTCAATGCCGAATCAGGGGGCACTCTCAACACCAATACGGATCCGTCGATAGCCGGCACGGTGACCGTGTCGACGACCGGTGCGGGAAGTCATGCGGTGAAGCTCGGCACCGCGACGGGAGATCTCAACCGCCTCGCACTAGGGACGACGCAGGCCAGCACGTACGGGTTGCAGATAAATGGCACGTCGACGGTTACCGGCTCGCAGGTGGCGATCACCACGCAAGGTGCAACCGCCTACGGCATGTGGGTCTCCGGCAGCTCGACCGCCACGCTCGCGGGTGGTTCGATCACCACGCAGGGCTCGTCGGCGTACGGCCTGCTGGCGGGCTCGGGTGCCGCGACTGTGAACCTCAGCGACTTCACCATTGCCACGCACGGCGGCAGCGGCTACGGCATCTACGGCTGGACCGGCAGCACCACGAATTTCAGAGGTGGCAGCATCGCGACCGATCAGGCCAGTACCTACGGCATCTATGTCAACGCAGGCACGGTCAACCTGTTGTCGAGTGCAACGGGTGGTACGTCCGTCAACACGACGGGTGCGAACGCCTATGGCGTGCGCATCCAGAACGGCGGCACGTTCAACGCGACCGGCGCTACCGTGCATGCCAGCGGCGCGGGCGGCGCCGGCATCGTATTCGATGCCCCTGCCACGCTCGCGACGTCGCCGGTGGTAGGCGCGACACCGGGTTTGCCGGCCTTGCCGCCAACCACGCCGGAGCAGGACGCGGCCACACCGCCACCACCGCTCGCCATCGACACGCTGCCGCCGGTGCCGCCTCCCAGCGTGGCGCTGGTCGCTGTCACCGAAACCGGTGCGTCCATCGGCTCCGCGCTGGATCCGCCGATCAACGGTAGCTACAACATGGTGCTGGCGGACACCACGGTGATCTCCGACACCAGTGTCGCCTTGCGCATCTACGGCGGCATCGCCAACGTCTCGTTGACCGATTCCACGCTCACCGGCGCGACGGCGGCCATCTACAGTTCGGCGCGACCGCTCACGGCCGGTGGGCAGCTGGGCGCAACACTCGTCATGGATGCCAGTCATTCGGTGCTCGATGGCCGCATCATGACGGACGCGCTCAGCACCACCACGTTGAACATGAGCAACAACAGCACGTGGCACGTCACGGCGAGCTCGAACCTGACCAACCTCAGCAATGCCGGCAGCGTGGTCGATTTTCCGATGACCGCTGCGCTGTCAGCCGCGCCGACGGACGCCGCTTCCTATCGAACCGTGACCGTCGCCGGCAATTACGTGGGCAACCAGGGCACGATCGCGCTCAACACGTATCTCGCGGACGACGACGCGCCATCGGATCGCTTGGTGATCGATGGCGGCTCGGCCAGCGGCCATACGCTGCTGCTGATCAACAACACCGGTGGCCCCGGCGCCGTGACGCGCGCAAACGGCATTCCGGTCGTGGATGCGATCAACAGCGCGATCACCAGCAGCGATGCGTTCGCGCTCAGTGGCGAACTGCGTGCGGGAGCCTACGACTATGCGCTGTTCCGTGGCGCGGTCGATGGCAGCAACGCGGAGAGCTGGTATCTGCGGTCGGACTTCGTCGTCCCGCCCGCGCCGGCTCCCGCTCCTACACCTTCTCCCGCACCTTCACCTCCACCCGCACCGGCCCCCGAGCCCGCTCCGCCGGAGCCGCCCCCGCCGCCGCCTCCCTTGCCGATTGATCCACCGCCCGAGCCGTTGCCGCCCGGCACGTATCCGATCATCGGCCCGGAGCTGGCGACCTACGGTACGGTGCAGCCGCTAGCGCAAATGATGGGTCTCACGACATTGGGCACCATGCACGAGCGCATCGGCGATACCTTGACGCGAGCGAACGTGCAGGGCGACCCCGAAGGCTGGGCCACGTCGGCGTGGGGTCGCGTGTTCGGGCGCGATATCGACGATCACTATCGCGCGTACGCCGACCCGCGTGCCAATGGCAGGTTGCTGGGCGCGCAGGCCGGCTTCGACGTCTGGCACGGCAGCCTCGCTGCGGAGCACTACGACTCTGCGGGCGTGTACATGGCTTACGCCAACACGCATGCCGACATCGATGGCCTGGTCACCAATTCGCAGCTGACGGATTACGTGCTGGCGCATACCGGCCGCGTGAACATGGATGCCGTATCGGGCGGCGGTTACTGGACACACTACGGCCCCTCGGGCTGGTATCTCGATGGCGTCGTGCAGGGCACGCGCTACAACGGCACGGCGCGCACGCAATACGCTTCGCTGGTGGCACGCGGCGATGGATTGCTGGCATCACTGGAAGGCGGGTATCCCATCGCACTTGCGTGGGGGCCCAACTTCATCCTTGAGCCGCAACTGCAATGGATCTGGCAGCACGTCTGGTTTCGCTCGACCGAAGACATCTACAGCAGGGTGTCGCTAGGCTCGTCGAACGGGTCGACAGGGCGGCTCGGCGTTCGCGGGCAGTGGACCATCGTGCGCGATAACGGACAGGTGTGGCAGCCGTACGTGCGCGCCAATGTTTGGCGGGACATGGGTGGCGGCTCCACGGCCACGTATGCGGGCGTCGACCAGGTGCCGCTGGCTTCGCAGGGCACGCGCATGGATGTTGCAGGGGGAGTCACCGCGAAGTTTGGCGTGGGTCTGAGCCTCTACGCGCAGCTGGGATACCAGTTTGGCGTGGGCTCCGGCAACCAGGATCGCCAAGGCATCGCGGGCGATGTCGGTATCCGCGTCCGTTGGTAGGAGTCCGGATTCGGTGAGCGCCGGATGCCCGCCGTCTTTCGCTGAAACCTCAGCGCATCGACCGAGTCGGACGGGCGTCAGCGGGTGTCGCGCGCCCGCTGCGGGCTGACTGCTCTCAGCGAGCGCTCTTCTCCGAAAAATCCACGACGTCGAGCGGTGCCGGGAAATCATCGTCCAGCATTTCGCCGCCAGCCTGCGGCAAGCGGCGCCACGGCTTGCCCTGCCCGAAGGCCTCGATATCGTCGTAGTGGCCAATCACGTGCAGATGCGCAAATCCGTACGGCAAGCCCTCCGCCCCCAGCGGCGCATTGCCATCAGCCACATGGAAATGCAGATGCGGACCGGTGGATTCACCGGTGAAACCCAGTCGTCCGATCACTTGGCCGCGCTGCACGCGCTGGCCTGGCTTCACCGTGATGCTGCCGGGTTTGAGATGTTCGTAGAACGCGTAGCGGCCCTCGCCGAGATCGAGCGCGACGTAGTTGCCCGCGGCGTCTTCGAGCGGCACCTTCTGCGCCGCGTGTTCGGCCAGCGTGGCGGACTCGCCGATGCCATCGCCCGTGGATGCCACCGTCGCATCGGCGACGGCCAGCACGTCCGCACCGTAGCCCAGCCAATCCGCGGACTTCGCACCATCGTCGCGCGCAAACCCTCCTTGCGGACCCACCCGGATCCAGTCGATCGCGAATCGTCCGGGCACATGTACAGCGCCGTTGGTGGCGTAGAGCACGCGACGATGGCCGCGCTCCCATTGCGCGTTGTAGATCGCCACCCACGGACCGCCCCGCAAGGGTGGCCCCAGCGGCAACGAGCCGCGCGGAGACACGGCGAAAGCGCCGCCTTCGACCGTCGTGCTCGACGGTGCGTCTGAGCCAGTTGCGTAGGTAATGCGGTGTCGCAACGTTGACGCAGCGCCGGAGGTTCGATCGAACGGCACCGTGAGATAGGCGACGGCATCCACGCCCGGCGGTATCTGCGTGAGGTCCTTGTCCGCAGGATGGTCCGGGCGCCCCAACACGGCGTCCAGCGCTTTGCCTTCGAAGGTGGCGAGCGCGTGTCCACCGTCATCGATAACGGCGATGCCCGTCAGTCGCAGCGGTGTCTTCGCGTAGCTGGTGAGGTGCAATTCGTAGACGAGCGAGGCCTTGCCTTCGACCCTCACGGGCTCAGGCGACCACGGCACGCGAAGATCGAATGACTGCATGACGGGCGCGCGCTGCGCCTGCACCGCATGGCATGCCAGCAGCCATGCCAGGACCCACGCCACCTTGCTCCATCTCGTCATGCGATGCGCCCACGGAAAAGGACCAGGCAAGCTTCGGCGCGGTGCCACCGCATCGCCACTGCCGAACGTCACGCGGCCGATACGCGCACGGGCTGGCCACCCTCGCGCAGCATCTGCGACTTCCAGTGGAAGCGGGGCGGGTCAAGCGAAGTCGGTTCGAAGCGCGCCTCCAGCAGCAGCACAAACACGAACGCCATCAGCTCCACGAGGGCGAACTGCTTGCCGCCGCAGATGCGTGGTCCAAAGCTAAAGGCCGTATGCACGCCGGCGCCGGTGCGTCGCCGCGTGTCACTGTCGACGTGCAGCCGCCACGGGTCGGGCCGGTGCCGCCGGTCATGCTGGATGCCGACGAATGAGATCAATACGTTTTGCCCGGGCCACACCTCGCGGTCGCCGATCCGATCAGTGAGTGTGGCCAGTCGTGCAACGATGGGCGTTGGCGGATACAGGCGCAGCGCTTCGGATACCAGCGTCGCAAGCGCGTCGAAATCGGAAAGCGCTGACCATCCCTCCTCATGGACGCGCGAAGCCCGGGCACGCGCCTCCTCGCGCAGGCACGCCTGCAGATCGCCATGCATGGCCAGGAGGTAGAGCGTCCAGCCCACGGTCGCCGCACTGGTTTCCGCGCCTGCGGCGAAAAAGGTCAGCAGTTCGTGCTCGAGCACGATGCGGCTATCCGGATCGTTGTCGGCGGCCAGCATGCCCTCAAGCATCGCGCCTCGTGGCCTGGTTCGGTCGCGGAAGATGCGCAGGTCGCCAAGCACCCGCCGTCGCAGCGATGGCAGTCGCCGCAGCGCATCGCCGTAGAGCGCATCGGTACGCCCGGCGGGCACGAAGGCATAGGCGGAGCCATATTCCATGAGTTCGGCGATGCGTTCCAGGTCGATGCCGGTGCCGTCGAAAGGCAGGCCGAAGAAATTGTCGACCAGCACCGACACGGCCATGCGCCGCAGCACGCCGTCGTCGATGTGCGTGGCGCCCGCAGCGCCAGCGTGGATCATCTGGTTGGCGGCCTCACGCCCGTAACGCATGGCCAATCGGCAGGTTTGGTCGCGATCGAAGTGCGTGAAGTATTCGTGGGTCAGCCGTCGGCGTACTTCCCACGCGCTGCCGTCTTCGGAAAACCGCGAGGAGCCGAGCGCTTGCCGGAACCAGTCCATGTTCTTGCGATAGCTCGACGCGTGCGTGCGCAACACATGGTCAGCGTCCTCGTAGCGCTGCACGAGCAGCACGGGCACGCCGTTGAGCTCGATGTCGAGGTTCCGGCCATTGTGCTCGCGCGCGTGCTGGTAGAGCGCATTGCAGATCTCGGTGGAATGCATCAGCGATGGCGTTCGATCAGGCCGGCCAGGTCGCGCACAGTGCGAAGCCGGATCAGATCGACCGGATCCATCGGTCGTCCCAGCCGTTCCTCAAGCTCGGTGGCGATGGCGGCGAAAGACAAGCTGTCCAGTTCCTTGATGGACTGCAGCGAGACATCGTCGCCGATGCGGTCGACGGGCACGAACAAGCATCCAGAGAGGATGTCCTTGGCTTCCAGCAGGGCGCTCATGTCGTCGGCTCCAGGTTACGGGCGGGGACACCGGGAGCAGCCGCCAGCTGCAGCGCACCGCTCAGGTACAACCGGACAAGCTCCTGGCGAGCGAGCTTGCCCGAAGTGGTATAGGGCAGGCTGCGCGGAGGAACGAACTGGACCCGAACACTGACGCCCAATGCCTGCACGATCGCCTCTGTGATGCGAATGGCGAGCGCCGAGCCTTCCTGCTCATCGGCGATCCTGCGTTGCACCAGCAGCACCAGGCTGGTGTCGGCCGACGCATCGAAGGCCAGTGCCGCCGTGTCGCCCGGCATGAGAGGACGCACGCGTTCAGCCGTCCATTCCAGGTCGCGCAGCCACACGTTGCGGCCACGAATCGGGATCATGTCCTTGCTGCGCCCGGTGATGAATACCTCGCCATCGTCCAGATAGCCGAGGTCACCGGTATCGAAGAAGCCCCGCTCATCGCACCGGTCGCGGGTTTCGCCGAGGTAATGACGCATGATGCTGTTGCCGCGCACCCATAGCTGGCCGATGTGGCGATCGGGCAAGCGCGCACCTTTATCGCTGCGCGCTTCCAGCTGGATGCCTGGCAAGGTGCGGCCAGCGCCCACCAGGCGGCGCGTGGCGCGCCACCGGGCCGATCGCGCCGCCAAGGGCGTGCCGTCCTTGGCATAGGCCAGTACGACATCATCCACGGTGGGCGGCCGTTCGACATCGGTCATGCTGATCGCCAGCGTGGCCTCGGCCATGCCGTAGCTGGGTTGCCATGCGCACGTGCGCAACCCTGCTGGCGCGAGCTTTTGCATGCAGGTATCCAGCACGGAAGGCTCCAGCATGTCGCCCCCGATGCCTGCGATGCGCAACGCCGACAGGTCGATATCCGGCTCGCCGCCGTAGCGTTGCGCGGCGATCTGCCAGGCGAACGGCGGTGCGTAGACAATGGTGGAGCGCCGCGTGCTCATCAGGCGCAACCATTGCAGCGGTCGGGCGGCAAAGCTGGCGGGCGCGAGGTAATCCACGCTGCGCTGGCCGCACAACGCCACCACCGAGAAACCCACCAGGCCCATGTCGTGGTACAGCGGCAGCCAGGAGAATGCGCGGTCGTCCGCATGCATGCGCAGACCGTGTTGTGCGATGGCCGTGGCGTTGGCCATCAATGCCCGCTGGGTCACCACCACGCCCTTCGGTTCGGCGGTCGAGCCAGACGAGAACTGCACGTAGGCAACGTCGTGCGCAGGCGCCGGTGCGTCGCGACGATCCTCTTCCGGGATGCGCGGCAGATTTTCGTAGCAGGACACGGCGATTCCCGAACTCGCGGCGGCCAGCGTGGCACAGCCTAGCAGGCGTTCGGGTGCGAGCAGCATCGAAGCGTCTGCTCGTGCCAGCCAGCGACACAGCGAGGCCACGTAGGCATCCACCGAAGCGACCGGCGCGCGACCCGGTAGCGGGCAGGGCACCAAGCCGGCGTATTGGCTCCCATAGAACGCGGCAAGAAAGTCGGCACTCGTTTCGGCAATCAAGGCGATGCGCGTGCCGGTGACGTGGCCGCTACGGTGCAGCCACCACGCCACGGCCAAGGCGCGATCGCGCAGTTGCGCGTACGACATCGATTCCTGCAGGCGGCCGCGCACATCATGGAAGTTGATGCCGGTGTCGCCGTGTGCGGCGTAGTCCAGTGCATCGCGCAGCACGGCGAAGCGGCCAAGCCGGAGCGGCAGCTTCGCGTTGCGTGTTGGCGTGGCGATCATGGCGCTGTCCCGTCGTCCCTGCGGCCGTCGCGATGCGCGGCAAACACCAGCACGTCCAGACGTTCGCCATTGGTGCCGAGACACTCGCGCCGCAACTTCGCCTCCCATACGAAGCGTGTGTTGTCGATGAAGTTGAAAAGCATGTGCTGGTTCTTCGCCAGGATGCGCGCAGTGATCTTGTCCACGCCGCGATAGGTGAAGAAGTGGTCCAGCAGCGCGTCGATGGTGTGCCAGAGCACGCGTCGGCCGAGGTAGGCCTCTTCGCCGATGCCGCAGGTGATGTTGCCGACCTTGTGCGGCACGTTGACGTCCAGCGTGTAGAAGCCGATCAGCTGCCCACTGGCGCGGTCGAAGATACCGATGAAGTGGTTGTTGAGCCCGTCGAAGCCGTCGACGAAGGCGCGTAGACGGTCGAGGTTGAAGTTGAGCGGCGGCAGGTTGAGGCCGGTGCGCATCGCTTCGCTATTGACCCAGTCCACCGCACGCGTGGTGATGTCGTTCGGCACCACGGTGCGCAGCAGGTAGCCGTTGGTTTCGATGTGCACCGGTGCAGCCGCGCGCAGCTGGCCCATCGCGCCCGGCGCGGATCTCGGTGAACCATGGAGGGTCCATTGCAGCTGCGTCATGCGTCTGCAGGTCTCGTTAGAATTGCCAGCGCACGTAAGCTTTCACGCCGTGGTCGCCGCTATTGCTACCGATCACTCCCGAATAGCTCACGCCACCGTCCCAGTCGCGAGACAACCGACCGCCGACGCCGACATCGACCGCCAATGCGTCGCGATCCAGCGGTGCACCCACCACACCGAACGGTGTGCCGCCCACGAACTGCAGCACCGCCGACGGCGAAAGCTGCCCATAGGCGTGACGCCAGCCAGCGCTCATGCGTAGCTCCAGCGACGAGTGGTCGCTCAATCCCAGGGGCGAGGTCAAACGGGCGCCGAGCGTGCTGAAGGTATTGCTGGAGTGCTCGCCGCGTCCGGACAGGGCTGCGGCGGTATCGCCTTCCTCCTGGAGGCCATTGGTGCGCAAGCGTACGTAAGCAGCGTTGAAGAACGGCTGCAGGTCGGCGTCTCGGCCGGGCATGTCATAGGCGATCTCGCCCCAGGCCTGCGCCGTGCCTGCATCGAAGTCCGAACTGAGGCTCGCGCTGTAGCCGGCGAACGAAGGGTGCCGCGTCATCGACACGTCGTGCCAGCTATAGGCCACGCCACCATGCACGCGGATCGATCCCTGATCGTTGCCCACGTAGACGCCCAGGTGATAGTCATCGCTGGAACCGGACGAATCGAGTCCGTCGAGATGGAAGCTGGTATGGCTGTAGCCGGCCAGCGCGCCGAGCCGCCATCCGCCGAGGTCGCGATCACCGCCGACGAAGAAACCGCCGATGTCGCGATCCATGCTGGCGGTGTCGTTATGGGCGTCGTAGTTGCCCCACGATCCGAACGCATGACCCCACAGACCGTTGGCGCCCACCACATCGTTGCCCGCGCTGGCCGCGGTATTGGCGTCGCCGCGCATGCGGTAGCTCACCGCCTCGCGCAGGAAGCGGCTGTCGTCGATGAAGATGCCACGCAACGAGGCATACGCCTCGCCAGACAACTCGCCCAGCGAATGGCAAGCATCGGCGTCGCTGGTGGATTGCATCACTATCGCGTTGAGCGCGGCGTTGTCGGTGCCGGTCGACTGCAGGCCCGCCGCAGTGCCATTCGCATTGCGCGAACAGGCCAGATCGGTAAGCGCCCGAGTCTGATTCACCTGCAGGTAGGCGTGGTTCGCGTCGTAGCTGTCCTGCAGCGTGGCGAACGGCGACACCGCAAGCTCGCCACCCAGGGTGTACGTGCCCGTCAGTCCGCCGCTCGCGTCCAGCACCGTGTAGCGCGTGCCCAGCGCATAGGTCGTGTTGGCGATTCGCGATACCTGCAGCGCCGCACCGGGCGCAAGCGTCGCGGCGCCCTGGACCTGGATGAGATCGGCGTTGGCGGATGCCGGATCGAGCTGCACCTGGTAGACAGCGCCCGCGCTCTGCATGTAGTTGCCCTGCACCGTCAGCGTGCCGATGGAATGGCCGGGAGCGATGCTTGAACCGGCCTGCAGTGTCGTCGTGCCGACCGTGCCGTTGCCGATCAGCGACGTGCCCTGCGCCATCGTCACCGTTGCGCCGGCAAGGACTCCATCGACCGACAGGCTGCCGCCACTCACCAGCGCCGGGCCGATGAAGCCGCCACCACCAGCGACATCCAACGTGCCGGCGCCGCTCTTGAGCAGCGCGCCGTTCCCTTCCAGTGCGCCAGACAGCGTGAGCGTAGTGCCGCTGTCAGTGTTGATCTCGCCTGCGTTCTCTACCGTCACGCGGCGCGCGGAAGTGAAGCTTGCGGTGTTCTCCAGCGCGCCAGTGGCGAGCGTGACCCCGCCCGATGCGATGCCGAGATTATCGTCTGCCGATACTTGCAGCGTGCCACCCTGGAGGCGTGTGCCGCCGGTGTAAGTGTTGATGCCGCCAAGCACCAGCGTGCCCACGTCATCCTTCACCAGTTGGGCGCTGCCAGTGATGGGGGCGTTGATGGTTGCCACTGGCACGCCGTTCTTGAGCAGTTGCCGCGACAAGCCTTCGCCGACGCGCACGTAGGCCGTGCTGCCAGAGAGGGTGATCGCGTCGCCCTGCAGCACATAGCCGCTCGTGGCGAATTGCAGGCCGGCGACCGTGACGGGGCCGAGGCTGTTGTCGACGGTCACCGTGCCCGGCGCACCGGCAAACACGGCGAAGGCACCATCGGCAAACGGCGCGTTGGGCGTGCCCTTCACGTTGGTCCAGTTGTCATTGCCTGCCGAGGCTTGCCACGTGCCGTTGCCGCCATCGATGAGGGCGTTGTTCTTCGGACCGGCGTCGCCGTCCCAGAAACTCAGCGGTATGCCCGGCAGCACATAGACCAGATCGACCTGCTGCGGAATCGCGGTGAGTACCTGCAGGCCGCTTACCGGCGTGGTGCCGATGGAGAGGCCCAGGTCGGTCAAGGTGCCGCCGTAGTCGATCACCCGATAGATGCCCGGCTCGAACGTGCCGCCGGGTGCCTCGGTGATGTTGATGGTGCCGGCCAGCGTGAGGTTGCCGTCGACCCTGATCAGGTCGTTGAAGGTGCCGCCTGGCGTGTTCGCCTGGCCGAAGTCGTATTCGAGGATGGCACCGGGTGCGAGCGCCAGGTTGCCACCGATGCTGAGCAGGCCGGGCTGCAACGCGGCTGCGCCCGGCGTGAGATAGCCGCCGCCTGCAATGCTCACGTTGCCGCCAACCGTGCCGCCGCCACCTAGTCGGCCGCCACTGTCCACCGCCAACGATGTGGTCGCGGCACCAAGGGTGCCGTTGATCCACAGCGATCCGCCGGCCACCGTGGTGTTGCCGGTATAGCCGCTGCTGTTGCCCGTGAGCACCTCGTTGCCAGCGGCGAGCGTGAGTGGTCCGCTACCGGTGAACTGTCCGGCGAAGGTGTCGTTGGCGGCCGTGAGCGTGAGCTGCGAGGCGCCCAGGTTCACCACGCCGCTGCCCGCAAGGCTGACGATGAAGGGATCGGGATTGGCCGCGCTGATGTCGAACGTGCCATCGGCCACCACGCGGCTCGACTGCGCGATGCTGCCATTGCCTACCAGCGCCAGCGTGCCCGAGTGGATGTCCGTTTCACCGGTGTAGGTGTTCACGGCCGTCAACGCGACTGTGCCTGGGCCCGAGCGCGCGAGGTTGCCCGCGCCCGAAATGACGGCCGCCTGTGTTGCCGACGTTCCATTCTCGTTGCTGGCGGTGAGCGTGGCGCCGCCGGTGATATCGATCGTGTTGGTGATGAGGGTGCCGTTGCCGTAGATCAGCCCGCCGCCGGCACCCAGCACGCTTACGCTGCTGGTGCCTAGCGCTGCGTTGTAGCGCAGACCCAGCGCGCCGCCATAGATCGCGGTGGTCCCACTGAAGCCGCTGCTATCAGTGGCCGCGCCCGCCGGTGGATTCGATGCAGGCTGCAGGTAGGTGGTACCGGCGTAGCTTGCCAAGATGCCTGCGCCTACCAGCGGTACCGAGAACACGTAGTCGCTTGCTGTGTGGTTGAAGGCCACGGTCGCCGTGCCCGGGCCCAGGTCGATCTGCGCGGCCTTCAGCGTGCCAGGAGCGGCGGCGGACTGGCCCGCGGCCGCGCCGATGTTCAAGGTGCCGGTGCTGCCGGCTGCTTCGGCAAGATGCAAGGTGCCCAGCCCGTCGTCGAACTGCGACAGCTGGAACCAGTTGAGAGATTCCTGGGTCTGGTCGTCGTAGCTGTAGCGATACATCTCATGCAGTGCGCCCAGGCTGACCACGCCGCCGTCGGCAATGGTCAACGTGCCTGTGCCGGAAGCACCCACGTGAAGGTCGCCGATGTTGTACGGATAGACGTCCCCAGGCGTCGTGGTGCCGGTATCGTTGTCGTAGTAGTCGTTCACGGCGACGCTACCCACGTACCAGACCGAATTCGCGCCCGACACCAACGCATCGCCGGTGCCTCCGTCGACGCCGATTCGCGCGGTGGTCAGCGGGTTGCCAGGGCCCGGGTCGGACAGCTGGTAATTGGCAGCCTTGCCGCCGGCAAGGACGTTGAAACCGCCATGGCTGCCGGCGCCACTGCCGATGTCGATGCCATAGCCCACAGTGACCTTGCTCGAATAGCCACCCGCGTTGGCGCCGGAAACGGAAAGCACACCCGTACCGCCGTTTCTTCCCACCACGAAACTCTGCAATGGATCAGAGCTCGCGTAGCTCGGATTGATCGCGAGCTTGCCACCGGACAACACGTTGACCTGTCCATGGCTGCCCGCACCATCGCCAATACTGAACATCGGCAGGGCATCGGGGTTGTACGAGGAGTCGAACACCAGCGCGCCATCCTGCACGTTGACCGTGCCCGTGCCACCGGCACCACCGACGACGTTCCCGGAGGCCTGGCTGCCTATCTTGCCCGCGGAAAACTGGTTGCGTCCGTATGGCGACTGCGACTGCACGACCTTGCCCGAACCGAGCACGTTGACGGTGCCTTGGCTGCCCGCGCCCATGCCAACGACGAAGCCGGGCTCGGTATACGAGTTGGCTAGCTGCAGGCTGATGCCCGGCTCGGTGCCATATCGGAGGTTGAAGGTGCCGTTGCCTACGCTGCCACCTGTACCGACGGCCAGTGCCGTGCCGTTAGAGGCGTACACATAAGCGCGCTCGTCAGTGTTGCCGCTGGCGACGTTGAAGGTGAATTGGCCCGCCCCACCACTGCCGACGCTCAACGAGCTCACGTTCCAGTACGTGCTGCTTCCCCAGATGGTTTGCGAAGCGATCGGCCCGCCCGCTGTCCACACGGCCGCATTCGTCCCAGTGTTGATGACCACGTCGCCAAAGTAATCCGTGGGCGCGGGATTCCAGTTATTGGAGTTGGTGACGTCACTATCGACGGCACCGGTCCACTGCTGCGCACGTGCATTTTCCGTCGCCAGCAAGGTGCTGAGCGCCGCGGTAATGCCGAGTGAGAGCTTGAGTTGCGCCGGCAGACGATCGTGGCAACGCCGGACCACGTGAGGACAAGCAAGACCGGACATGACGCTAACTCCTGTTGGCGCATGTGTACGGAGGCCCGAAGGGCCCGCACACGTCACGCACCGACCCTGGCCGATGCACCCTGCGGTGACGCGATACCCCGAACGCAGAGCTGATAACGCACATCGCATGAAATTGCTGTCGTTGGTGCGTGTAAACGATCGCGACAGCATTGCCATTCACGCGCTCTCGACACCAGCTCCCGCGCGATAGGACGTCCTCAAAACGACGGGAGTCGCCATGCGCATCGCCGGTTGCACGGCCTTGGTCACAGGCGCTGGGCGCGGGCTCGGAGCGGCGTTCGTGAGGGCACTGCGAGCAGCCGGCGCCGCCACGGTCTACGCAGGCGTAAGGGTGCCAAGGGAGGATCAGCCGCAGAGCGAGAACACGGTGGTACTGGATGTTACGCGGACCGACCATATCGCTGCGGCAGCGCTTCGACTGGGCGATGTCGGTCTGCTCATCAACAACGCCGGAGTGATGATGCCGGACGCTCCGCTGCTCGACGCACAAGGCAGCAGCGGTCTCCAGGCGCAGCTCGCGACCAATCTGTTCGGGATACTCGACCTTACCCGCGCCTTCACGCCATCGCTGGCCCGCGCCGGTGGTGGCTGCGTGGTGAACGTGTTGTCGGCGCTGAGTTGGGCGACTCTGCCTCACACCTCGGCGTACTCGGTAAGCAAGGCCGCCGCGTGGGCACTTACCAACGGTTTGCGCAACGAACTGCGCGCGCAGCGCACGCAGGTGCTGGCGGTACACATGGGCTATGTGGATACCGATATGGCCCGCGCCGTCGATGCGACAAAGCTCTCGCCCGACATGGTGGCGGCGCAGGTGTTGGAGGCCGTGGAGCGTGGCGACGAAGAGGTGCTGTTGGACGACACAGCGCGGCGGGTGAAGTCAGGGCTGTTGTGGCCGCGGCCGTTGTACCTGGGGCCGCCCTTGTAGAGCGCACAGTGCGCGGCCACCACGCTTCATGTCCCGCCAGCTCCGTGCCCTCGCGATGAGCGGCGACAACCCATCGACGAGGACACATCGATGCCGCGATCGCGCGCTGGGTGCGCTCCTACATCGGGAGTGCGCCGCATCCGCCGTCGCGAAGATGCGGCGCTCCTGTGACTCAATGCAGCTCGACCACCACGAGGCCCTGCGCCGGCACGTCGATGCTGAGCTTGCCATTGCTCACCGACACCTGTTCCGGCGCCGACAGCTTGCCCGCCTCGCGCAGCTGCTTGATCTGCTCGCGGCTCGGCCAGTTCGGGCGGCCCATCTTGTCGAACGCGGCGACGGCGTTGCCGTGCGTTTCGTCCAGGCGCCACACGGTGGCCTGCGAGGCGTTGCCCAGGTGCTTCACGTCCACGTCGAAATGCCTGGCTTCACCGGTCGGCACGCCGGGCGTGTAGTCGGCGGTGTCGCCGAGCGGCGGCGTGTAGTTCCACAGGGCGAGCACCACGGTGCCGTCGCTGCGCTTGGTGGCGAGGGCGCTGTCGGTCTTCAGGGGCAACTGCACGTCGCCCAGCTTGTGCAGCATGGCGAAGGCATTGAAGGCCGGCTTCTCGATGCGGTCGGCGGCAATCAAGCCAAAGCCGCCGTAGAACGGGTTCTTCACCACGCCCTGTTCGTCGAACACGTCGGAGAACGACCAGTAGCTCATCATGTCGACCTTGCCGGCGCACTCGCGAATGGTGTTGGCCATCCACGGGCCCATGTACACGGTGTCGGTGACGTTGGGCAGGTTCGCGTAGGAGGCGTTGTACTCGCTGTAGATCAACGGCAGTTTCGGGAATGGCGAGGCGACGATTTCCTTGTGCGACTTGTCCACGGCGCGGCAGACCATGTCCTTGCGCGCAATCTTCTCATTGGTCTTGAACACGTTGTCGGCGGTGTCGTCGCCGTAGACGTGCGTGCTGACGAAGTCGATCGGCGCGCCGCTCTGCTTCACGTGCTTGAGGAATTCGGGCAGCCACGCCGCCTGCGCGGTGGCCGGGCCGCCGATGCGGAACTGCTTGTCGACGGATTTCACGACGCGCGCCGTGCGGTCGTACAGTTCGTAATACGTTGGCTTCTCCGGCTTGCCGCCCCAGAACGCCAGGTTGGGTTCGTTCCACACCTCGAAGTACCACGTGCGCACCTCGTCGATGCCGTAGCGTTCGACCACGTGCTGCAGGAAGGCGCGCACCATCGCATCCCATTCGTTCCAGTCCTTGGCCGGCATCACGTTGGGGTGGTACCAGAAGTCGTGGTGGCTGGCCGGGTCGGCGCTCATTTCCGGTGGCATGAAGCCGAGTTCGACGAAGGGTTTCACGCCACGGTCGAGCAGGCCGTCATAGACCTGGTCCACGTAGCTGAAGTTGAACTGCAACTTGCCCTGCGCATCGCGGTAGGCCACGCCCATGTCGCGGTCGAAGATGCCGTGGAAGCGGACGTAGCTGAAGCCGGTGGCGCCCTTCACCGCTTCGAGATCCTTGCGGTAGTCGTCGCGCAACGCGAGTACGGCGCGGCCGGAGCCGAACATCTGTTCCCAGAAGTGCGGCAGCGGCGTGCCCTTGGCTGTGGCGTCCACCTGCAGTTGCACGGTGTCGCTGCCGGTGGCGGCGTGGGCAGTGCCCATCAGCGCAAGGCAGATGGCGGCGCTGGTAGCCAGGCGGCGGAGCGGGGAAGGGGCTGGCATGAGGCGGTTCCTTCGGCAGAGTGGTAGCCGGCCGATCGAGGCCGGGCTAGGATGTAAACGTTTACATGACAGGTCGCGAGTCTTATACAGACCGGCCCGTCCGATCAATACACGCGCTACGCAGAAATCGTCGTTGCTGCGCTGCACAGCAAGAGAGTGGATCCATGTCTGCTTCGATTCGTTCGCGCATTGCCCCGCTGCCAGGCCTTTCGCTTTGCCGCTGCCTGTTCGCTGCCATGCTTGCGCTCGCCACGCCAATTGCTGCGGCGCAAGAGCCGGCCTCGCGTACCTGGGCGAACCCGGTCGACATCGACTACCGCTACAACTTCGAGCAGATGAACGAGGGCATCTCATATCGCACCGGCGCCGATCCGGCGGTGGTGCGATATGGCGATGCCTATTACCTGTTCCTCACCTTGGCCGACGGCTATTGGCGTTCCACTGATCTGCTGCACTGGCAGTTCGTCAAACCGAGCCGCTGGCCGTTCGACAGCGAAGTGGCGCCGGCGACGCTGGTGGCGGGCGACAAGCTGTTCCTGATGCAGGCGGCGACACAGCCGCGGCCGTTGCTGTATTCCACCGACCCCGCGCATGGACGTCTGGACTTCTGGACGCGCCTGCTACCGCCCGTGCCGGGCGCTGTCTCCAGCGATGAGCACTACACGCTCAAGCCCGGCGAACTGCCGCCCGGCCCGTGGGACCCCGGCCTGTTCCAGGACGAGGACGGCAAGACGTATCTCTACTGGGGTTCGTCCAACGTGCATCCGCTGTATGCCGCGCAGATCGACCTGAAGCTCGGCGACGAGGCGCAAGGCGAGGGCAAGCGCCTCGCCTTTGTCACCAAGCCGCAAGCGTTGTTCACGCTGCATCCGGCTGAACACGGCTGGGAACGTTTCGGCCAGGACCACACCGACGAACACACGCTGCCTTTCATGGAAGGCGCATGGATGAATCGCCAGGGCGATCGCTATTACCTGCAATATGCCGCGCCGGGCACCGAGTTCAACGCGTATGGCGCCGGGGTCTATGTGGGCAAAACTCCACTGGGCCCGTTCGAGTACGCGTCCTACAACCCGATCGGCGAGAAGCCCGGTGGGTTCGTGCAGGGTGTCGGTCATGGTTCCACGTTCCAGGACGCCTACGGCAACTGGTGGAACACCGGTACCTCGTGGATCGGCAGCAACTGGACCTTCGAGCGCCGCATCGGCCTGTACCGCGCCGGCTTTCATGCGGACGGCCAGATGTGGGTGGACACGCGCTTCGGCGATTTCCCGCAGCGCATGCCCGATCATCGGCTGAAGGAGAACGAAGACACCTTTGCTGGCTGGATGCTGCTGTCGTATCGCAAGACGGCGGCCGCGTCGTCGGCGTTGCCCGGGCATCCGGCATCGGCAGCGACCGATGAAGACCCGCGCACGTTCTGGGTGGCAGCGAGCAACACTGCAGGCCAGACACTTACGCTCGATCTCGGTGGCGAACGCACGGTGCGTGCGGTGCAGGTGAACTTCGCCGATTACCAGTCAGGACGATACGGCGATGCGCCGGACATCGTGGCGCAGTTCCGCATCGAGGGTTCGCGCGATGGCCAACGCTGGGACACGCTGGCGGATCTTTCGCATGAAGCGCGCGACCGGCCGGACGCCTACCTCGAGTTGTCGCAGGCCGCACGCGTGCGTTACGTGCGATACGTGCATGGTCATGTCGGTGCACACACGCTCGCCATCGCGGACCTGCGCGTGTTCGGCAACGCCGATGGCCCATCGCCACCCGCGCCCACCCAGGTCACCGCCAGGCGCCTGGCCGATACGCGCAACGCGGAAATCACCTGGGCTCCCGTGCCCGGCGCCGTTGGCTATAACGTGCGCTGGGGCCTCGCCGCCGATCGGCTGCACAGCACCTACCAGCGCTTCGCCGACCTGCCGACGAAGCTGACGCTGCGCTCGTTGAACAAGGGCGTGCGCTATGTAGTGGCGGTGGAAGCGTTCGACGAACGCGGCGTGTCCGTGCTGTCGTCCACGCAGAACTTCTGACGCTTCACCGCTCCGCCGTGAAGGCTGCGTGTGCATCGGGGCATGCGTGCACTGCGACATGGCGATGACGCGGTTCCGTGTAAAGATCGGCCATGGCCCGAACGCTGCTGGCACTCCTGGTTCCCGAAGCCGATCCCGTCGTCGCCAGTTTTCGGGATCAGCACGACCCCTCGGCACGTCGCGGCCTGGATGCGCACATCACGCTGATCTATCCCTTCATGGAAAGCGAATTGCTCTCTGCCGCGGTAATGGCGCGCCTGCGCGACACGATCGCCGAGGTGCCCGCGCCGATGTTTCGGCTGCATGAAGTGCGCACGTTTCCGGCAGTCGTGTGGCTGGCGCCCGAGCCCGTGCGATCCATCATGCAACTGGCCTCCGCACTGGAACGCGCGTTTCCGGAACAGCCCATCGGCGGCGGCGCCTTTCCCGAATTCATTCCGCATCTCACGGTCGCGCGAAGGGTGCCGCACGAAAAGGAAGTGATCGCCAACGAAGTGAAGGCACGCCTCGCCGACTACGGTCCGATCTATTGCTGGTGCGAAACCGTCTCCTTGTTGGTCAACGAGGATCGACGCTGGCGGCGGCTGGCGGATTTTCCGCTGTTGCATTGAGCGATCACGACGAATACCAGCGCATCAGGCCTCGCTGGCGGCTGATCGTGTCTTCGGTATCGCGTCGTGCCCTATCTCGAGAGCGTGATCGTTCAGTCGCTTCTGCAGATGTCGCAGGGCGGGCAGCAAGGTTTCAGGATCGCGCAGTGCTCTTCGCGCGGCGCCGATGGCTTGTCGCAGTGCGCCGTTGGCAGCGCCATGCGTAATCAACGCATCCGCGGAGGCACGGCAGGCGAGCAGGGCATCGACCCAATCCGCCGGCTGTGTATGACGCGTTGGACGGGTGATCCACCGCACGGTCCTGAAGGGCGGCGCGACCTGGGCGACAAGCTGGCAGGCCGCGTCGAATGGCGCTGGATCGCGTGTCGCCGTCGCCGGATCCATGGCCGCCGCGAGCAAGCCAAGCGCATCCGCGAGGCGCCGCCGCAATACATCGGTGGAACGTATGGGCAGCACGAACCAGGCCGCACTCACGCCGATCACGGCACCGATGGCGATTTCCTCCAGGCGTTGCCAGAGCATCGCCGCTGGCGTGCCGCCGTCGAAGCCTTGCAACAGCGACAGCGCGACGGTGACGAACAGGGCCCACCAGGCGTATGCGAAGGGCCGCAGCCAGACGCCCAGGAACAGCGAGGCAAGCATCAGCGCGGCGGTGGTTCTTCCGTCGAGGCCGAGCCGCAGGCTGAACAGTAATGCGAGCACGGTGCCCGCCGCCGCGCCCACCACGCGCATGCCGCTCTTGTGGAGCACGTCGAGCCGCCCGCGATTGCCGCTGTTGACGATGAAAGCGGTCAGCACGATCCACGCCCAGCGCTCGGCAAAGAACACGAACCCGACCACAAACGCCGCCGCGAGCGCCACGGCCATCTGCACGGCCATGCGCGTGCTCGGCGCCAGGCGCGGCGCGTCCTCGCGCACGGCTGGCGCGAACGCAGGTGCCTCCGGTGGCGCCTGCATCGGCCCGCAAAGTCGCCTCATCAGCAGATGAGCGACGTTCACCCAGAGCAATGCCAGCAGGGCGATCACGATGGGCACCAGCGGCGGCGGTAGAACGCCGTCTGCCGCGGCATGCACATGGGGCACGGTCAGCAAGGTAACGAAGGGCAGGGCGATCAGGCTGCCGGCGCGTCGTGCCATGGGCCCGAATCGTCGAAGCCAGATCGAGGTGGACATGCCCATGACGAACGTGGCTGCGCCCGCCCACGGCCAGTGTCGCAACAGCCAGCCCACGCCCAGCGTGGCAAAGGCGACCACGGGCAACACGAGCGCCGCTTCGATGCGTCCACGCCGGTCGCGGTCAAGCTGGCTGCGGGACAGTGACAATGTCAGCACGATCGCAAGCACCGACGGGCCCAGCCCCGGTGCGATCGCCATGGTGCAGGCCAAGGTGGCCAATGCAGCCAGCATGGTGGCTATGGCTTCGATCAGCGCCTGCAGCGGCAGGGAAAGGCGCGGCCGTATGCTTTGCGGCCGGGCGGGATCGATCATGGTCATGCGAATCCTTGGCACAACGCGTGGCCGCCAGCGTACTGGACGGAACAAAAGAATGGCCAATGCAATGATCAAGTTGGTCGCCATGCGCAGCATGAAAGCCCGCAACGGGTTGCCCTGGCGCGATCGCCCGCACAGGCTCGACGCACTTGAGCGCTCCGGCACGAAATGACACGATCCGGCTGATGACGAGCCGACCCGACGACGAGCAACGCCTGCGTGACCTCGCGCGTCTTCGTCGCGTTCGCGACCGCATGGATCGCGAGTACGCGCTGCCGCTGGACGTGGAAGCACTCGCGCAGGGCGTGGGCATGTCGGCCGGGCATCTCAGCCGGCAGTTCCGCGCTGCGTATGGCGAATCGCCGTATGCCTATCTCATGACACGCCGTATCGAGCGCGCCATGGCGCTGCTGCGCCGAGGCGAGCTGAGCGTGACCGATGTGTGTTTCGAGGTGGGCTGCTCGTCGCTGGGTACCTTCAGCACGCGCTTCACCGAACTGGTCGGCATGTCGCCCAGCGTCTACAAGGCCGAGCAGGCCCAGGCGACCGCGGGCATTCCCTCCTGCGTGGCGAAGCAGGTCACGCGACCGATCAGGAATCGAGAAGCGTCGGCCGACGAGGCGAAACTAGACTGAACCCCACGGCATTCGCCACCAACGAGAGAGACGCCATGGACATCACCATTCATTCCAGCTTCCTGCCGCAGAACGATCCGGAGGCCGCGATCGCGTTCTATCGCGACACGCTCGAGTTCGAAGTGCGAAACGACGTCGGCTACGGCGGCAAGCGCTGGATCACGGTCGGGCCGAAGGGCCAGCCCGGGCTCTCCATCGTGCTGTATCCGCCGGAAGCCAGTCCGGGCATCACCGACGATGAGCGGCGCACCATCGCGGAGATGATGGCCAAGGGCACCTTTGGCATCATCCTGCTGGCGACGCACGACCTCGCGGGCACCTTCGACCGGTTGCAGAAGCGCGACGTGGACATCGTGCAGGAGCCGACCGACCAGCCCTATGGCGTGCGCGACTGTGCCGTTCGCGACCCCGCCGGCAACATGATCCGCATCCAGCAGCTGCGCTGAGCGAACCTGCAATCGAGGGACCGATGAAGATGGCCACGAAGAAGGGCGCGCGCACGGACGCGGGCAAACCGAAGCACTCCTCGCCGCATGCCGGCACCGGCAACCATGAAGTGATCCGCGTGCATGGCGCGCGGGTCAACAACCTCAAGGATGTCAGCGTCGAGATTCCCAAGCGCCGGCTGACCGTGTTCACCGGCGTCTCCGGCTCGGGCAAGAGCTCGCTGGTGTTCGATACCATCGCCGCTGAATCGCAACGACTCATCAACGAAACCTACAGCGCCTTCGTACAGGGTTTCATGCCCACGCTGGCGCGGCCTGACGTCGATGTGATGCAGGGGCTGACGACGGCGATCATCGTCGACCAGCAGCGCATGGGTGGCGACGTCCGCTCCACCGTCGGCACCGCCACCGATGCCAACGCGATGTTGCGCATCCTCTTCAGCCGCCTGGGCAAACCGCATGTAGGTTCGCCGAATGCGTTCGCCTTCAACGTGCCGTCGGTGCATGCGGTGGGCGCGATCACCGTCGAGCGCGGCAACAAGAAGACGGTAAAGCAGACCTTCTCGCGCACCGGCGGCATGTGCCCGCGTTGCGAGGGCAGGGGGTCGGTGACCGACATCGACCTCACGCAGGTCTACGACGACAGCAAGTCGCTCAATGAAGGTGCATTGACGATTCCCGGCTACAGCATGGACGGCTGGTTCGGGCGCATCTTTACCGGCTGTGGCTTCTTCGATCCGGACAAGCCGATCCGCAAGTTCACCAAGAGGGAACTGCACGACCTGCTCTACAAGGAGCCCACCAAGATCAAGGTCGACGGCATCAACCTGACCTACGAGGGCGTGATCTCGCGTATCCAGAAGTCGATGTTGTCCAAAGAAGTCGATGCGCTGCAGCCGCACGTGCGCGCCTTCGTCGAGCGCGCGATGACCTTCACCACCTGTCCCGATTGCAGCGGCACGCGGCTCAGCGAAGCGGCGCGTTCGTCAAAGATCAAGGGCATCAACATCGCCGATGCCTGCGCGATGCAGATCACTGATCTGGCCGAGTGGGTACGCGGATTGAACATGCCCGCCGTGGCGCCGCTGCTCGCCACGCTGCTGCAGACGCTCGAGTCGTTCGTGGAGATCGGCCTGGGATACCTCTCGCTGGATCGCTCGTCGGGCACCCTGTCGGGCGGCGAGGCACAGCGCGTGAAGATGATTCGCCATCTCGGCTCCTCGCTCACCGACATCACCTACGTGTTCGACGAGCCCACCACCGGGTTGCATCCACACGACATCCAGCGCATGAACGGTCTGCTGCTGCGCCTGCGGGACAAGGGCAATACCGTGCTGGTGGTGGAGCACAAGCCCGAGACCATCGCGATCGCCGATCACGTGGTGGATCTCGGGCCGGGCGCAGGCGCGGCGGGCGGCACCATCTGCTTCGAAGGCACGGTGGAGCAGCTGCGCGGCAGCGGTACCGTCACCGGCCGCCACTTCGACGATCGCGCTGCGCTGAAGACGTCGCTGCGCAAGCCGTCGGGAACGTTGAAGGTGCGCGGCGCAAATACGCACAACCTGCAGGATGTCGACGTGGATATTCCACTCGGCGTGCTGGTCGTAGTGACCGGCGTGGCGGGCTCGGGCAAGAGTTCGCTGATCCACGGCTCGGTGTCCGGGCGCGAAGGCGTCGTGTCGGTGGACCAGACCCCGATCCGCGGTTCGCGGCGCAGCAACCCGGCCACCTACACCGACCTGCTCGAACCGATCCGCAAGGCCTTCGCCAAGGCCAACAACGTGAAGCCCGCGCTGTTCAGCGCGAACTCCGAGGGCGCCTGTCCCGCCTGCAACGGCGCCGGCGTGATCTACACCGATCTCGCCATGATGGCCGGCGTCGCCACGCCCTGCGAGGAATGCGAAGGCAAGCGCTTCCAGCCCGAGGTGCTGAAGTACACCTTCGGCGGCAAGGACATCAGCCAGGTGCTCGCAATGTCGGTGAACGAGGCGCAGTCCTTCTTCGCCGGCGGCAACGCGCACACGCCGGCGGCACTGGCCATCCTTGAGCGGCTTGCGGACGTGGGGCTGGGCTACCTCAGCCTCGGCCAGCCGCTCACCACGTTGTCCGGCGGCGAGCGCCAGCGGCTCAAGCTCGCCACGCACCTGGCGGAGAAAGGCGGCATCTACGTCCTGGACGAACCGACCGCCGGCCTGCATCTGGCCGATGTCGCGCAACTGCTCGGCCTGCTGGACAGGCTGGTCGACGCCGGCAAATCGGTGATCGTGATCGAGCACCACCAAGCGGTGATGGCGCGCGCCGACTGGATCATCGATCTCGGCCCCGGCGCCGGCCACGACGGCGGGCGCATCGTGTTCGAAGGCACACCCGCTAAGCTCGTGACCGCGCGTTCCACGCTCACCGGCCAACATCTCGCGGCCTACGTCGGCGCCCGATCGAAGAAGTGATCGGGCAACGGCCGATCAGGCCTTCTTGAGGAAGCACACCTTCAGCACGAGGCCCTTGATCTTGTCGGAGTTGCCTTCGATGTGTTCTGCGTCGCCATCGACCAGCCGGATGTTGCGGATCACGGTGCCCTGCTTGAGCGGGATGGAGGAACCCTTCACCTTGAGGTCCTTGATCACCACGACGGAATCGCCGCTGTTGAGCACATTGCCGTTGACGTCGCGCACGACCAGCTCGGCGTCGTCCGACGCGGCGGCCACCTGCGGCCACTCGTGGCCGCAGTCCGGGCAGATGAAGTTGTCGCCATCCGGATAGGTGTTTTCCATGCCGCAAACCGGGCAGGCGGGAATGTGGGATATCGGCATGGGGGTATCCGCGGGTTCTGAAGAAGGGAAATTATAAGGACCCCGCCCGTGTTCCGAAGTCGCGCTGCTATGCGTCGATGTCGCAGCGTGGCACCGGCGGCAAGGGCAGCTCCGACAGCGGCAGCAGGCGTGAATCTTCCAGCGCGGCCACGCGGTGGCCCATGCCGGCGAGGTAGTCCTGGTGCGTAGCGAACGCCAGGAAGGATTCGACGCTGTGCTGACGCACCAGCATCACAAGATCCCACCGCTCGCCAGGCGGTCCGATCAGGAACTCGCCGCCGGCGCCGAGAAAGCTCACGTCCCCACCGGATGCATGGAGGTACGGCAAGGTGTGCTCGATGTATCGCTGGAAGGCCGAGGCGCCGGTGATCGGCGCCGCCGGCGCGAGTTCCAAATGGGCCGAATAATCAGCCGTGTCGCGAAAGCGCAGCAGATTGAGCATCACCAGCGCGCCCTGATGCTTCCGCGCCACGAACGCGCGACCGGACGCCTGGCTAGGTTCGAGATAACACAATGGATCGATGTGGCCGGTCATGGGTCGGTTTGTCCGTGGCAGTCGGCGCTGCGAGCCGCGCCATCACGTAATATACCCGGATAATAATCGAGCAATGCAATAAAATCCGGGCTAAATCGGAAATTTTCTGCGTTGCACCAAGCCGACGCATTGTCCATGATGGTGCAATGACTGACAGGGCCGACCGTAGCTGGGCGGAGCCGCTGGCCACCGGGGTGGCGCTGGCGGACGCGCAGCTGCGCCTGTGCTGGATCAACCCGTCACTGGCCGAGCTGCTCGATATCGGGCCGCGAAGTGCGGTGGGCCAGTCGCTGGCGGTGCTGCTGCACGAGGCCGAATGGATGGCCCTGGCCAAGCGCGCCCTGCGCGAGACCTCGCCATTGCAGCTGCGCGGTATCGATATTCCCTCGATCCGCGGCGATGCCGGGCGCATGGACGTGTCGATGCAGGCCTTGCCCAGCGGCGACCTGTTGCTCGAAGTGCATCCACTCGCCGCGCCCGCCAACGCCGATACGCCGCTGTCGGCGACGTTGCGCGGCTTTGCCCATGAAGTGAAGAACCCGCTCGCCGGCCTGCGCGGCGCGGCGCAGCTGTTGCAGCGGCGCGCCGACGACGAGCAGCTGCGTTCGCTCGCCGGGCTGGTGATTGCCGAGGCCGATCGCCTCACCACGCTCGCCAACCGCCTGCTGCGCAACGATGGCGTTGCAGCACGGCCGGAGCCGGTGAACATCCACGAGCAACTGGAGCGGCTGGGCGAACTGCTGCGTGCCGAGCCCTCGGCGCCGGTCATCCGCCACGACTACGATCCCAGCCTGCCGGACATCCAGGGGCACGCGGACCGCCTGCTGCAACTGTTGTTGAACCTCGCGCGCAACGCACTGGAAGCGGGCGCCCATACGCTGGTACTGCGAACCCGCGCCGAGCCGGCGACGCGCCTGGGCGATCGTGTGGCGCGCATGGCCTTGCGCGTGGACGTGATCGACGATGGCCCGGGCATTCCTGCATCGCTGCGCAATACCTTGTTCGAACCCCTGGTCTCCGGCCACAGCGACGGCAGTGGGCTGGGTCTGGCGTTGGCCCGCGAGATCGCCCGCGAGCACGGCGGCGAACTGCGTTACACGAGCCGTCCAGGGGAGACGGTGTTTTCCCTCTACCTGCCGATGGGGCATGCCCATGACTGAGCCACGTCCCGAAATATGGATCGCCGACGACGATCGCGGCGTGCGCTTCGTGCTGGCCGAAGCCCTGCGGGATGCCGGCCTGCTGGTACGCGAGTTCGGCAGCGGCGAAGAAGTCCGCGAGGCCCTGCGCGACGGGCGGCCGGCACTGCTGCTCACCGACGTGCGCATGCCGGGCGAAGGCGGGCTCGCGCTGCTTTCGGCGCTGAAGACGCAAGGCATCGGGCCGGTGATCGTGATGAGCGCCTACACCGACGTGGCCACCACGGCGGCGGCCTATCGCGCCGGCGCCGTGGACTATCTCGCCAAGCCGTTCGATCTCGACCAGGCCGTGGCCGCGGTGCAGCGCGCGTTGGCAGACGCGCCGATGGCGCAGGCTCCCGCACCGGAGCCCACCGCTACGCATGCCCTGCTCGGCGAAAGTGCGGCGATGCGCGAAGTGTTCCGGTTGATCGGACGCGTGGCGGCCAGCGATCTCAACGTTCTGATCACCGGCGAAACCGGCACCGGCAAGGAACTGGTCGCGCGCGCGCTGCATGATGAAAGCGCACGTCGCGACAAACCCTTCGTCGCGCTCAACACGGCCGCCATTCCCAGTGAACTACTGGAGAGCGAGCTGTTCGGGCACGAGGCAGGCGCATTCACCGGCGCCACGCGTCGCCATGCTGGCCGCTTCGAGCAGGCCGAAGGCGGCACCCTCTTCCTCGACGAGATCGGCGACATGCCGCTGGCGCTGCAGACGCGCCTGCTGCGCGTGCTGGCAGGCGGCGAGTTCTATCGCGTCGGCGGGCGCGAGCTGATACGCGGCAACGTGCGCATCATCGCCGCCACGCACCAGGACCTGGACACGCGCGTGGCAGCGGGGCAGTTCCGCGCGGACCTCAAGCATCGCCTCGACGTGGTGCGCATCGAGCTGCCGCCATTGCGTGAGCGCCGCACGGACGTACCGCTGCTCGCACAGCACTTTCTTGCCGCGGCGGCGCAGGAGCTGAAACTGCCGCCGAAGCGCTTCTCGCGCGCGGCGCTCAAGGCCATTGCCCAGCGCGATTTTCCCGGCAATGTGCGCGAACTGGAAAACCTGTGTCGACGGTTGGCAGTGATTGCGCCTGGCGTGGAGATCCTGCCCGCCGAGCTCGGCGCCACCACCACCGCGACGACGGCGAACGGCTGGACCGACGCACTGCGCGAGTGGGCGGTGCAGGCGCTGGCCGATGGCGAAGTGGACATCCACACCCGCGCCCGCGAAGCACTGGATCACACCCTGCTGCAGGTGGCACTGGAAGCCCACGAAGGCCATCGCCAGCATGCGGCCGCCGCGCTCGGCGTGGGCCGCAACACGCTTACCCGCAAGCTGGGTGCATCGCGCACGCGACGCCCTTCCAAATCCTGAGCCGAAACGACATGACCATTACCACCCGCCTCGCCGCCCGCGACGACGTTTCATCCATCGCCCAATGGAACCTCGCCATGGCCTGGGAAACCGAGCACAAGGCACTCGATCCGGCGGTGTTGCAGCGAGGCGTCACCGCGGTGTTCGACGAACCGCGCCGCGGCTTCTACCTGGTGGCCGAACGCGACGGGGAACCGGTCGGCTGCCTGCTCGTCACCTACGAGTGGAGCGATTGGCGCGCCGGCGACTTCTGGTGGATCCAGAGCGTCTACGTGGTGGAATCCGCGCGCCGCGAAGGCGTGTTCCGGCGGTTGTACGAAGCAGTGCAACAGCGCGCGATGGAAGCCGGCGCCGTAGGTATCCGGCTGTACGTGGAAACGGAGAACGAGCGGGCGCAGCGTACCTACGCGGGCTTGGGCATGGAGCGTTGCCACTACTTCATGTACGAGACCGAATTCGCGCGCTGACCCTCCTTCTTTCTTTTGTAGGCGCCCCCTGTGCGCGACAACCTTTGCGGCGGTGTGCATATTCGGCATTTCGAAATAGACGGCCGAAATAGTGATGGGCGATCGCGGTCTGGCTCGCCTGCGGCGGGCTTCCGTCCTTCTGCCGAAGGCCGGGTCACTTTTCTTTGCGTGCTCAAAGAAAAGTAACCAAAAGAAAGAGCACCCCGCGTGGCGCTGTCTGGGCTGCGCCCAGCCAGTCCGTGAGGGGCGGCCGGGCTTTTCGACCGGGCTCCTGCCCGGACGAAAAGTGCCCGACGTCCTGTCGGGCACCCCTGCGGGCCTGATCGTCCACCCCTCACCGCCACACAAGGGTTGAGTGAAGGCTCGTGCCGCGGAGCGGCACATCGCGTGGAGGAGCTGATGGTCGCCGTCTGCTGATGGCCGCCGTTTGTTCGTTGTGGGAGCGCACCCTGTGTGCGACCGCGGACTGGCATGGTTGCCTCAATTCGCGATTGTCGCGATGAGGTAGGGCGAGGTACGTCGCAACGCAGCGGTCGCGCACAGGGTGCGCTCCTACAGAGGTAGGTAGTAGGTAGTGCCTTCGCGAGCGCCCGCCCCTCACCCCGACCCTCTCCCCGGCGGGGAGAGGGAGAAAAGCGTGGCGTCCCACACATTCCCTCGCAATCCAAGGTGCTTTAAGTCCTCTTCGCTTCGACGCGTTGCGGTGTAGCCGCTCCGTTCGAGGTAGTAACGAGCGCACCAAGGCTGGCATCAGTCGACCGACGCTTCTATCTCACGCACTGCTACGAGCCTTGGCTCTGAAGGCCGTTTTCTTTGGGTTACTTTTGACGCGAAGCTAATCCCATGGGACTTTGACTCCGGGCTAGCGCCCTCCGCCCTTCCTCGCTCCTCAAAGCCGGCGCCATCCCTGGCGCCTCCGCGCGTACGGGCCGGCTTCGCCGTTCGCACGCCAAGAACGCGTGCGTGGGCCAGCAAAAGAAAAGTGACTCGAGCTTCCCTCGGGACTAGCTGCGCGTCGTCCCACGGGACTAGCTTCGCGTCGTCGGCAGGAGATCGAAACGCCCGCTGCGTCCCACAGGGACTCCCATCGGTCGTAAGCGGCAACCTCGCGGTAGCACGGCAACCGAAGGCCGCGACCACTCTCAGCTAGAGCGATAAACATGCAGCCCACCGCAGAAGTCAGCTGCGCACAGGACGCGCTCCTACAAGGAACCTTCGGAGACGAGCTGGCGCTCGAATTCCTCAGGAGGCATGGCGGAGCCGAACAGGAAACCCTGCAGCAGCGCACACCCCGCCTCGCGCAGATGCTCCGCCTGCGCGGACGTCTCCACGCCCTCCGCCACCACCACCATGTCCAGGCCATGCGCCATGGCGATGATCGCGTCGGTGATGGCGGCATTGTCCGCATCCGAAGCGATGTCGCGCACGAACGTGCGGTCGATCTTCAGCGCGTCGATGGGGAAATACTTCAGGTAGGAAAGACTGCAATAGCCCGTGCCGAAGTCGTCCAGCGCCATGCTCACGCCCAGGTCCTTGATGCGTTGCATGAGCGCACGGCTCTGGTCGCCCGCGGACATCACCATCCGCTCGGTCAGTTCCAGCTCGATCAGCGCCGGCGGCAGTTCCGCTTCGGCCAGTGCGGCCTGCAGTGTGGCGTGGAAGCCTGGATGCTGGAATTGGGGCGCGGACACGTTCACCGCCACCACGATGGAACGGCCCGCGCGATACCACTCGCCCGTCTGCCTGCATGCTTCGCGCAGGACCCATTCGCCGATGGGCACGATCAGGCCTGATTCCTCGGCGACGGGAATGAACTCGTCGGGGATGTAGATTTCCTGCCCGTCGACCAGCCAGCGCAACAGTGCCTCGGCGCCAATGATGGCGCCGGTTCGGGCGTCCACTTTCGGCTGGTAGTGCAACTTGAGTTCGCCGCGACGCAGCGCCTTGCGCAACTCCTGTTCGATGCGAAGCCGCGCGGCGGGGCGCTCGCTCATCGAGGGCGTGAAGAAGCGGTAGCCGTTGCGGCCGTGCACTTTCACTTCGTAGGCGGCGATGTCCGAATTGCGCAGCATCATTTCCGCGTCCGACGCGTCGTCGGGATACACGCTGATGCCTACGCTGAAGCCGGTGGTGAACTCGCCCATGCGGCTGGCCGGCGATGCCTGCCATGTGCGCATCAGCTTTTCGCAGAGCTGGCTGGCGCCGCTCCGGCCGTCGACGTGCGACAGCAGCACCACGAACTCGTCGCCGCCCACGCGGCTCACCGTGTCTTCGCTGCGCAGGTGCTCGCGCAGGTGAGTGGCGAACGCGCGCAGCAACTCGTCGCCGGCCGCGTGACCCAGCGTATCGTTGATCTGCTTGAAGTGGTCCAGGTCGATGTGCAGCAGCGCCGCCTGGTCATGGCGGCGGACGGTCGCCGCCAGCACCTGCTCCAGTCGCGACTGCAGCAGGCTGCGGTTGGGCAGGCCGGTCAGTGTGTCGTGCTGGGCCAGGTGCGCCATCTTCAGTGCGAGCGCGCGGGTTTCGCTGACATCGTGGAATACCAGCACGCCGCCGATCACGCTGCCAGCATGATCGTGGATGGACGCGGCCGAATCCTCGATGGGGGTCTCGAAGCCGTTGCGGTGAAGCAGCACCGCATTGCCCTTGAGCTCGACGATGGCATCGCGGGCAATGGCGTCCATCAGCGGGTTGTGAAGCGGCTCTCGCGTGCGACTGTCGATCAGCCGGAACACCTCGCTCATCGGCTTGCCGACCGCTTCGGCGTGGCTCCAGCCGGTCATCGCTTCGGCAATGGGGTTGAGCGAGGTAACGCGGTGCGCGAGGTCGGTGGTGATCACCGCATCGCCGATGGAGCGCAACGTCACTTCGGCCAGTTCCCGCTCGCGGAACAGCGCTTCCTCGTAGGCCTTGCGCTGGCTGATATCCATGATCTGCGCCACCGCCTGGAAGGGCTCGCCTTCCGCGCGGCGCACCACGGACACGCTGAGCAGCACGTGGACCGCGCGCCCGTCGCGGTGCACGTAGCGCTTTTCCAGCTGGTAGGTTTCGCGATCGCCTTCGCGCAGGGAGCGCGACATCTCGCGCGACGTCGCCAGGTCGTCGGGATGAGTGATGTCCACCAGCGACATCGACAGCAGCTCCTGCTCGTCGTAGCCCAGCATCTGGCAGAGCGCGTCGTTGACCCGCAGCATGAAGCCGCCCGGCGTGACCAGCGCCATGCCGATGGGCGCGTGCTGAAACGCGCCGTTCATGCGCTGCTCGCTCTCGCGGAGGCGCGTTTCCAGCTCATGCCGCGCGGTGATGTCGATGAACACCGTGAACACGCCGCGCACCTGGCCATCGTCGTCGAGGTCGGGCTGGAAGTTGCCATGCACGTAATTGCGGCCCGGCCCGGCGAACAACTCGCCTTCGTACACCGCAGGCTGGCCGGCGAGTGCCTGGTCGAGGCAGGTGCCGGCCTTCTGCAGGCTCTGCTCATCGATCACTTCATCGACGCGGCGGCCCACCATGTGCGCGGGATCAATGCCGATCCAGGCCTTGTGCGTGGCGTTGACGAAGCGGAAGCGCCGCTGGCAGTCGATATAGGTGATCAGCGCCGGTGCGCCGTGCAGCACATGCTCAGCCCATGGGGCCTCGCCGCCGGCCGGGACGAACGTGCGATCGGTTGGTTGCACAGAGAATCGTCCGCCGGCGCTCCCCTGCGCCCATCGCCGCATCATGCGCCAAGTGACGACCGAATTGCAGGAGGCGGGCGATGCCTTTGCGACGAGCGGCGGCCCGCAGGACGACGAGCGGCGGGGGTCAGTGCAGCGGTTCGGAAGGCGCGCCCAGGCGGCCCTGGCCATCGAGCAGGATGCGCCCCAGGGCGTGCAGGTCCGGCGCGATGTCGTACTGGTCGGCAAGGGCGGACACCAGCGGCCCCAGCGCCTTGGGATGCAGCGGATAACCATGGGCGAGCACGCGGGCCTGGCCGCCTTCGCCGCGCTGCGCCACGGTCACGGCCACCACGCCCAGCCCCGCCGCTTCGTGCGCATGGAGCGAAGGCGCGCCGTAGCGCGCATCGGCCGCGTCCAGAGTCTCGAGCAGGTAGCCGTGCGTCGGCGTCGCGCCGGGGAGCGTCAGCGGCAGATGATGCGCATCGAGCAGCGCCGCATACTGGCGCAGTTCGAACACGATGCCGGCCAGGTCGTGGGCGCGCTGCGCGACATCGTCACCCTGCGTGCCCAGCCATTCACTGGGAGACTGCACTTCCACGGTGCCTTCGTGGTAACGAAGCCCGAGGCCGCGCGCGCTCATCGTGGTTTCGTCGCGGTAAGGCGTGAGCAGGGCCGCTTCCAGCAGGCTCCACAGCGGGGCAAGGTTGACGTGCTCGTACTGCACGCAGGTCAGCGCGAGCAGATCATTGCGGCTGAGGTAGCGCGCGTGTTCCAGGCGCACGCCAAGCGTGCGCATCAGCCAGTCGGCCGTGCGCTCGCCGGCTTCGCCGCGGCCCACCAGTTCCACTTCAAGTTTCTCCGAGAGGGTTTCGGCCAGCGCCTCGGGCGCAAGCAGCGACATCGGCAACAGGCGCATCGGGCCGTCGGCGAAGGCGGCTTCGGGTTCCAGCGGCTGTGCCGGCATGCGGCCTTCATGGGTGCCGAAAGCCACCACGTTTTCCAGGTGTCCACGCGGCACGCGGCGTGCCAGTTCATCCAGCGTGCCCCACACCGGGAAACCGGGCCGAAGCAGTTCCACCGCATCGAACAGCGCACCAGCCAACGCCAGGCGCGCCTCGTCCACCTGAGGCACCAGCGTATGCAGGTCGGCCGCGACCAGTGCGGCGAGTTCGGCGGCCTCGTCGCGACTGAGCGTGCGGTGCGAAGGCGTATCGCCGGGCGACAGTTCCAGGGCCAGGACCACGGGCAGGGCGACGAGCGATTGTGCTTCCACGGATGACAAACCCGAACAGCGAAAGAACCGAATTCTAGCATTCGGGACTTTTGGGCTTCCGTGGCGCGGCAGGGCGGGTTAGCCTTGGGGACTCGGCTTGTCTGGACTCGTCCCCACCATGGAAAACACGCTCAAGCGCGTCGGTGTGATCGGCGGCGTACGCATTCCGTTCTGCCGCAACAACACCGCCTACGCCGACGTCGGCAATTTCGGCATGTCGGTGAAGGTGCTTGGGTCGCTGGTGGAGCGTTACGGGCTGCACGGCCAGGAACTGGGCGAAGTGGCCATGGGTGCGGTGATCAAGCACTCGTCCGAATGGAACCTGGCCCGCGAAGCCGTGCTGTCCTCCGGCCTGGCGCCCACCACGCCCGCCATCACCACGGCGCGCGCCTGCGGCACCTCGCTGGACAACGCCATCATCGTCGCCAACAAGATCGCCACCGGGCAGATCGAGGCGGGCATCGCCGGCGGTTCGGACACCACCAGCGACGTACCCATCGTGCTCGGCGAACGGCTGCGCAAGCGCCTGCTCGCCATCAACCGCGGCAAGACCTGGCAGGACAAGCTGCGCGCCGCGACCCAGGGTTTCTCCTTCCGCGAATTCAAGCCGGCGTTTCCCGGCGTGGCCGAGCCGCGCACCGGCATGTCGATGGGCGACCACTGCGAAAAGATGGCCAAGGAGTGGCACATCAGCCGCCAGGGCCAGGACCAGCTCGCGCTGGACAGCCACCACAAGCTGGCTGCTGCGTATGAAGCGGGCTTCTTCGACGACCTCGTGGTGCCGTTCCGCGGTTTGAAACGCGATGGTTTCCTGCGTCCCGACTCCACCATGGAGAAGCTGGCCTCGCTGAAGCCGGCGTTCGACAAGAGCTCGGGCCACGGCACGCTCACCGCGGGCAACTCCACCGGCCTTTCGGATGGCGCGGCGGCGGTGCTGCTGGGCACGGAGG
>Ga0310811_10001042_pt1 | contig 35728 bp, 19 predicted proteins | sample YCmetagenome_FD_207642 | JGI IMG/M metagenome (GOLD analysis project Ga0310811, IMG submission 207642) | Soil microbial communities from experimental microcosm in Duke University, North Carolina, United States - YC | ecosystem: Engineered > Artificial ecosystem > Soil microcosm > Unclassified ... | reverse complement strand
ACCCCCGACCAGAAACGCTACCTCGAAGGCTTCGCTTCGGGCCTCTCGGCGGCGCGTGCTGCGCGCGGCAAGGTGCCCGGCGGCGCGGGGCAAAGCGAGCCGACCGGCCCCGATGCCATCCATACCAAGGCGCAGGACCGCGTGCTCGCCGCCGGCGGCACGCTGGCCGACCAGGAGAAGGTCAAGCGCGAGCAGCATCCTTTCGATGCCTATGCGCGGCTGAAGGAGCAGGCGAAGAAGAACGAAGCGCCGAAGGCGGCCGACAATTTCCGCTGGCGCTATTACGGCCTGTTCTACGTGGCGCCGGCGCAGACCTCGTATATGTGCCGGCTGCGCATCCCGAACGGCATCCTCACGCATTGGCAGTTCGCCGGGCTCGCCGATCTCACCGAGCGCTATGCGGGGCCTTATTCGCACGTCACCACGCGCGCCAATTTGCAGATCCGCGAGATCGCGCCGAAGAACGCCGTCGCCGTCGTCGAAGGCATCCAGGATCTCGGGCTCTGCTCGCGCGGCACCGGCGCCGACAACATCCGCAACGTCACCGGCACGCCGACCGCCGGCATCGACCCGCAGGAGCTGCTCGACACGCGCCCCTTTGCACGCGAATGGCACCACCACATCCTCAACGAGCGCGCGCTTTACGGCCTGCCGCGCAAGTTCAATGTCGGCTTCGACGGCGCCGGGCGCATTCCGGTGCTGGAGGACACCAACGACATCGGCTTCCAGGCGGTCGAGGTGAAGGACGGCTTCGGCGCGGAGCCGGGCGTCTGGTTCCGCCTCGCGCTCGGCGGCATCACCGGGCACAGGGACTTCGCCAAGGACACCGGCGTGATCGTGCGGCCGGACGAGGCGACGCAGGTCGCCGACGCCATTGTGCGCGTCTACATCGAGCACGGCGACCGCACCGACCGCAACAAGTCGCGGCTCAAATACGTTCTCGATGCCTGGGGGCTGGAGAAATATCTCGCGCATGTCGAAGAAAAGCTCGGGCGCAAGCTCGTGCGCGTGCCGGCGGAGGCGATCCCGCCACGGCCCATCTTCGATCGCGCCGCGCATATCGGCGTGCGCAAGCAGAAGCAAGAGGGCCTCAACTGGATCGGCGTGGTGCTCCCCGTCGGCAAGCTGTCGGTCGCGCAGATGCGCGGCCTCGCCGGCATCGCGCGCGAGTATGGCGACGGCGATGTGCGCCTCACGGTGTGGCAGAACCTGCTGATCTCCGGCGTCGCCGATGCGCGCGTGCCGGCGGCCGAGGAGGCGATCGCCGCGCTCGGCCTCACCACCAAGGCCACGTCCGTCCGCGCCGGCCTCGTCGCCTGCACCGGCGCCACCGGCTGCCGCTTCGCCGCCGCGCATACCAAGGAGCAGGCGGAGGAGATCGCGCAATGGTGCGAGGCGCGCGTCGATCTCGATACGCCGGTCAACATCCATCTCACCGGCTGTCATCACTCCTGTGCGCAGCACTACATCGGCGACATCGGCCTCATCGCCGGCAAGGTCGACGTCGGCGAAGAAGCCGATCCGGTCGAGGGCTATCACATCCTCGTCGGCGGCGGCTTCGGCCCCGAGGCCGGCCTCGGCCGCGAGATCTATCGCGACGTGAAGGCGCAGGCCGCGCCGCGCGTCGTCGAGCGCATGCTGAAAGGCTATCTCGCGCACCGCGCCGCGCCGCAGGAGACGTTCCTGGCCTTCTCGCGCCGGCATGAGGTGGAGGCGTTGAAGGAGATGTTCGACGCGGAGGTTGGCGAATGACCCAGAACCTCCCGCCGCCGATCCCGTCGCTGGTGCCGGAGTCTGCGCCGTTCTCAGAAGAACAACGCGTCTGGCTCAACGGCTTCTTCGCCGGGCTGATCTCGCTCGACGGCTTCGGCGTTACGTCGATCTCGAACGCGCAAGCCGCCGCCCTGATCGGAGGCGCGCCCGCGCAAGCGCCGGAAGACGACGACGGCGGCGCGCCGTGGCACGACCAGACGTTGCCCCTCGCCGAGCGCATGAAGATGGCCGACGGCAAGCCGGTGCGCTGGCGCCTGATGGCGGCGATGGCGCAGCAGGACTGCGGCCAGTGCGGCTACGACTGCAAGAACTATTCGAAGGCGATCTTCGACGGCAAGGAAGAGCGGCTGAACTTGTGCGTTCCGGGCGGCAAGGAAACCGCCCGCATGGTGAAGGCACTGCACGACGAGTTGAAAAGCGCGCCCGCGGCTGCGAAGCCTGCCGCGCCGCAGCCGGCCGAAGCCGCGCCTGCCGCGCCCGTCGGCGCGCCCGGCTGCTCGCGCGACAATCCCGCCACCGCCACGCTGCTCTCGCGCAAGCTGCTCAACAGACCGGGCTCCGAGAAGGAGACCTGGCATATTGAATTTGACCTCAGCGCCTGCGGCCTCGACTACGCGGTCGGCGATGCCTTCGGCCTTTTCCCGACCAATGATCCGGCTTTGGTCGAGGCGGTGATCAAGGCGCTCGGCGCGCCGGGCGATTTCCCCATGGGCGGCCGCACGCTGCGCGCGGTCCTGCACGACGGCGTCTCACTGTCGCCCGCGCCGGACATGCTGTTTCAGTTGTTCTCCTACATCACCGGCGGCGAGCGGCGAAAGAAAGCGCGCGCGCTCTCCGTTGGCGAGGACCCGGACGGCGACGCAACGACGCTCGACGTGCTCGCCGCGCTCGAAAAATTCCCCGGCATCAGGCCCGATCCGGAAGCCTTCATCGAGGCGCTCGATCCGTTGCAGCCGCGGCTTTATTCGATCTCGTCCTCGCCGAAGGTGCATCAGGGCCGCGTCACGCTCACCGTGGACACCGTGCGTTACGACATCGGCAAGCGCCGTAGGCTCGGAGTCTGCTCGACGTGCCTCGCCGAACGTCTCGTGCCAGGCGCCGAGGTGAAGGTCTATGTGCAGAAGGCGCACGCCTTCGGCCTGCCGGCCGATGCAAACGTGCCCGTGATCATGATCGGCCCCGGCACCGGCGTCGCGCCCTTCCGCGCCTTCCTGCAGGAGCGGCAGGCGAGGAAGGCGCCCGGCCGCAACTGGCTGTTCTTCGGCCACCAGCGCTCGAACTGCGATTTCTTCTACGAAGACGAATTCAAGGAGATGAAGGCGTCCGGCGTGCTCACGCGGCTGACGCTCGCCTGGTCGCGCGACAGCGGCGAAAAAATCTACGTGCAGGACCGCATGCGCGAAGTCGGCCGCGATCTCTGGGCGTGGCTCGCCGACGGCGCGCATGTCTATGTCTGCGGCGACGCCAAGCGCATGGCCAAGGACGTCGAGGTCGCGCTGGTCGACATCGCGGCGCAGCACGGCGCGCGCAACGCGGAAGAGGCGAGGGCTTTCGTCGCCGAACTGAAGAAGAAGGGCCGCTATCAGCAGGATGTGTATTGAGATGAGCGGTCGTGCGCCCGAGCGGTTCCACGCGCTCCATCCCTCCCCTGAAAGGGGAGGGTGGCTCTTCGCGCAGCGAAGAGCCGGGTGGGGTCGCGTTGCCCCGCTGCAATTGCCCCCACCCGACCGTTCGCTTCGCTCACGGCCACCCTCCCCCTGCGGGGGAGGGATAAGCAACTCACCATGAACGCGCCCTCGCAGCATCCGCCGGCGGTGCGCACCACGTGCCCTTATTGCGGCGTGGGCTGCGGCGTGCTGGCGAAGCCGGATGGGCGCGGCGGCGCGGTGGTCGGTGGCGATCCCGAGCATCCGGCGAATTTCGGCCGCCTGTGCTCGAAGGGTTCGGCGCTCGGCGAGACGCTCGGGCTCGAGAGCCGGCTGCTGTATCCGATGCGCCGCCAAGCCGACGGCACGCTCGCGCGCATGTCGTGGGGCACGGCGCTTGACGCCGTCGCCGAGGGCTTCAAACAAACCATCGCGCGCCACGGGCCTCACGCGGTTGCCTTCTATCTCTCCGGCCAGTTGCTCACCGAGGATTATTACGTCGCCAACAAGCTGATGAAGGGCTTTCTCGGCTCGGCCAATGTCGACACCAACTCGCGCCTGTGCATGGCCTCGTCGGTGGCCGGCCATCGCCGCGCCTTCGGCGCCGACACGGTGCCCGGGACATACGAAGACCTCGATCAAGCCGATCTCATCATCCTCGTCGGCTCCAACGCGGCCTGGTGCCACCCGGTGCTCTATCAGCGTATGGTCGCCAACAAGCGCAAGCGCGGTGCGAGGATCGTCGTCATCGATCCGCGCCGCACGGCGAGCGCCGAAGACGCCGACCTGTTCCTTCCGGTCGCCCCCGGCATGGACTCTGCGCTGTTCTGCGGCCTGCTGGTGCATCTCGCCGACACGCTGGCACTCGACTACGAATACATCGATGCGCACACGTCGGGGCTGACCGAAGCGCTCGCCCGCGCGCGAGAGATCGCGCCCGATGTCGCAGTCACCGCCGCCGCGACGGGCCTCACCGAAGCGCAGGTCACACGCTTCTTCGATCTCTTCCGCGCGACGCCGAACGTCGTCACCTGCTTCTCGCAAGGCGTCAACCAGTCGGCGCAGGGCACCGACAAGGTCACGTCGATCATCAATTGTCATCTCGCGACCGGGCGCATCGGCAAGCCCGGCATGGGGCCGTTCTCGCTCACCGGCCAGCCCAATGCCATGGGCGGCCGCGAGGTCGGCGGCCTCGCCAATCAGCTCGCCGCGCATATGAGCTTCACGCCTGAGGACATCGACCGCGTCGGCCGCTTCTGGCGCGCGCCGAACATGGCGCTCCGCGAAGGCCACAAGGCCGTGCAGATGTTCGAGGCGATCGAGCGCGGCGAGATCAAGGCGCTGTGGGTGATGGCGACCAATCCGACGGTGTCGCTGCCGCGCGCCGGCGCCGTGCGCGACGCGCTTGCCAAGCTTGATCTCTTCGTCGTCTCCGACAATGTGCTCTCCAACGACACCATCAAGTCCGGCGCGCAGATCCTCTTGCCCGCGTCGGCCTGGGGCGAAAAGGACGGCACCGTCACCAATTCCGAACGGCGCATCTCGCGCCAGCGTCCGTTCCTGCCCTTGTCGGGCGAGGCGAAGCCGGACTGGTGGATCGTCGCGCAGGTGGCGCAGCGCTTGGGGTTCGCTGACAGCTTCGCGTACACGTCTGCCGCCGACGTGTTCCGCGAGCACGCGGCGCTGTCGGACTTCGAGAACGGCGGCACGCGCGACTTCGACATCGGCGCGCTGGCGCAGCTCTCCGATGACGACTTCAACGCGCTCGATCCGGTGCAATGGCCGGCCCGCGCGGGCGCAGCGCGTAGCGAGACGCGCTTCTTCGCCAACGGCGCGTTCTTCACGCCGGATCGCAAGGCGCGGCTGATCGCGCCCGCGCCGCCGGCGCCGCACATTCCGGTCTCGCCCGAGTATCCGTTCCGCCTCAACACCGGCCGCGTGCGCGACCAGTGGCACACCATGACGCGCTCGGGCCTGAGCCCGCGCCTTGCCAGCCATGCGCCGGAGCCCTTCGTCGAGGTGCACCGCGACGACGCGGCAGCGGCCGGGCTCGCCGATGGCGGCTTCGCGCGCGTCAGCTCGCCGCACGGCGCGTGCGTGCTCAAGGTGAAAGTCAGCGAAGGCCATCGGCGCGGCTCGCTGTTCGTCCCGATCCATTGGAGCGACGAGACGGCGTCATCCGCGCGCATCGGCGAATTGGTGGCGCCGGTGACCGATCCTTATTCCGGACAGCCGGAGGCGAAGGCGACGCCGGCCGCGATCGATCCGGTCGCGTTCGACTATCGCGGCTTCGTGCTGGCGCGCGGCCATGTGACGCTGCCGCAGCGCACTTGGTGGTCGCGCGTCACCGTGGCGAACGGCGAGGGCCTGCTGCTCGCGAGCAATCAAGGCCCCGCCGCATGGCGCGCGCAGGCGCAGGCGCTGTTCGGCGCCGCCGAGATCGCGGAATACTGCGACGAGCCGCGCGGCCTCTATCGCGTCGCCGCCTTCATCGACGGGCGGCTCGCCGGGTGCCTGTTTATCGGCCCCGCCGCCGCGGCGCCGCAATGGGACACGGTGAAGGCGCTGTTCGAAGCCGAGGCCCTGGGCGAGGCACAACGCCGCGCCGTGCTGTCGGGCAAATCGACCGACGGCCTCGCTGATCCGGGGCCGGTCATCTGCGCCTGCTTCGGCGTCGGTCTCAATGTCATCCGCACGGCGATCGCCGGCGGCGCCACAAGCGTCGAGGACATCGGTGCCGCCCTGCGCGCCGGCACCAATTGCGGGTCGTGCCTGCCGGAGCTCAAGCGTATCGTCGCTGAGACGCGGGCCGTCCACCCGGTATAGACTGCGCGGAACCTGCCTCTGGCGGGGCCGTTGAGTCCCCCGGGGGCGTAGCGTGGAGTATGCGTGATGGCGCCGCGTGCGTATTGGAAAGGCTACCTGAGGCTGTCGCTGGTCTCGTGCCCGATTCAACTGTTCCCGGCGGCCTCCGAGCGCGAAAAAGTGCGCTTCCACCAGATCAACAAGAACACCGGCAACCGCATCCGCTACATGAAGGTGGACGCGGATACCGGCGACGAGGTGCCCTCGGATGACATCGTCAAGGGCTACGAGGTGTCGAAGGGAGAGTACATCGAGCTTGAGCCGGAGGAGCTGGACGCCGTCGAGATCGAAGGCAGCCACATGATCGACATCGACGAGTTCGTGCCGAAGACGGAGATCGATGAGCTGTTCCTGGCCAATCCCTATTACATCGTGCCGGACGGCGAGGTCGGCGCGCAGGCCTTCGCGGTGATCCGCGAGGCGATCAAGAAGGAAGGCATGGTCGCGCTGGGCAAGGTCGTGTTCACCAATCGCGAGCACGTCATCGCGCTGGAGCCGCGCGGCAAGGGACTGGTCGGCGTGACGCTGCGCTATCCTTACGAAGTGCGCGACGAGAAGGACTATTTCGACGACATTCCGGACGAGAGCGTCCCCAAGGACATGCTCGAACTGGCGACGCATATCGTCCACAGCAAGGCCGGGCACTTCAAGCCGGACAAGTTCGAGGACAAGTACGAGAGCGCGCTCAAGGACATCATCAAGCGCAAGCAGCACGGCGAGAAGATCGAGGCGCCGAAGGACAAAGAGCCGGCCAAGGTGATCGACCTTATGGAAGCTCTGCGCCGCAGCGCCAAGGGGGCGCCCGCGCCGGCGCGGCGCAATGCGCGCACAGCCACGACGCGCCGTACCGCCAAGAAATCCTCCCGCGCGACCCCACGCCGCAAGGCGGGGTGACGGATTCCGCAGACGTAGGGTGGGCAAAGGCGCGGAACGCGCCGTGCCCACGTCCATACTTGCCGCTTGCGCGCTTATCCCTCCCCGCAGGCGGGGAGGGATAAGAAAAGCATTGCCCGTCCGTGCCTTAGAGCGGGCATAACTTTATTCCTATAGGACTATTGACCGCTCAATTTTTAATAGACTATAGTCCGTTCATCCCGCCCCGATTGCGAGGGGTGTCTGATCAGCGTCTCCAGACGCGGGGCGGGGAGCGGTGGCCGGGGGAAGGCGTCGGAGATGCGGCGCTAACTTTTCCCTCCGGCGGTCCAAGCCGCTTCGTCCCGGCGCGCCAGCCGCGCGCCACAGGGGCCCGACCTGACGGCAGCGTTCTGGCACGGTCAGATGTGCTAGGCGCCGCGCGGGCCCCACCAGCGGTGGAGAGGCGTCTCACCTTCGAAAGAGGCGGCGCCTGAAAGGTCAGTCCACCGGGGGCGATGCGGAGCAAACCTCAAAACACCGCGCGCGGGACGCCTTGGGTCTGGCGGACTTGCGGCACTATCAGACTTCGACAAACCTCGATGTCGCGAGGCGTCGAGGTCCGTGGGTCCTTCGGGACCCCTGGCGTCCCGCGCGCCCTCGCATTTTTCTTTTCAGGGCAACGTGGAAGCGAATTGGACGACGGCTTACCCGGGGCCGCAAAGAACACGGGCGGCGGAGCGTTGGCTAAGTCTGTTTGAATTTTGAATCTGAGATGCTCAGAGCGGACCACACACTCCGCTCATCCCCGCGGATGCAGGGATCAGACATTGCAGCATGAAAGAAAGAACTGGATGCCCGCTTTCGCGGGCATGAGCGGAGAATGGGGATGCGTGCAACACGCACGCTTTCTTATCCCTCCCCCGCAAGCGGGGGAGGGATAAGAAAAGCATCACTTTCTGCGCTTCACAGCTTTCTTCTTCCGCCGCAACGGCACCACCTCGGCGGAAGCCCCGGCACTGCGGCGCAGCGCCTCTTTCAGGCTCGCCGGCCGTCCATGCTTCTTCAGCACATCGCGGAAGGCCTCGTCGGCCAGTTCCTGGAAGCTCATCATCCGGTCCTTCGCCAAGAGATCGAGCGAGGCCCAGGTGTCGTCGTCGAACTGGAGGCGTTTGCCCGGCATCGCCGGCGCGCCGGATCAGTGGTGCGCGGCGAAACCGCGGTCGCGCGCGCCGGTGTGCATGGAAGCGACCTTGGCCGGCGCCATCGCCAGCACGTTCTGCTGCGGCGCCTTGAGCTCCTGCAGGAATTCGCTGAACCAGGTGTGGATCGAATGCTGCAACAGCGTATCCATCATATGCTGCCACCGCGCCCGCCGCTCCGTGCGCGGCATCACCAGCGCCCTCACGATCTGCCGCGCGACGCCGTCGACGTCGTTCGGATCGACCAGCAGCGCCGCGTCGAGCTCGCGCGCGGCGCCGGCGAATTTCGACAGCACCAGCACGCCCGGCGATTCCGGATTCTGCGCGGCGACGTATTCCTTGGCGACGAGGTTCATGCCGTCCTGTAACGGGGTCACTAGGCCGATCGCCGAACTGCGATAGAACCCGGCCAAGGTCGATTGGCAGAAGGCCTTGTTGAGATAACGGATCGGCGTCCAGTCGATCTCGCCGTGGCGGCCGTTCACCTCGCCGACCATCTCCGCGACTTCGCATTGCAGGTCGCGATAGGTGTCGATGCCGGTCCGCGACGGCACGGCGATCTGCAACATCGACAAGCGATACTTGAGATCGGGATGCTGCGTCAGAAGCCGGTCGAAAGCCTGGATGCGCGGCACCAGACCTTTGGAATAATCGACGCGGTCGACGCCGATGACGAGGTTCGATCCGCCGAGGCTGGCGCGCAGCCGCTGCACTTCCGGATCCTCGGCCGCGCGTTGCGCATGCGCGGCGAACTCCTGCGCGTCGATGCCGATGGGGAAGGTCGCCAGCCGGCAGGCGCCGTAATGACTTCTGAAGGTCAGGCCGGTGCCGGCGACGCACAGCTCGTTGCGCAAGAGATCAGCGAAGTTGTCGCGATCCTGATCGGTCTGAAAGCCGATGAGATCGTAAGCCAGCATCGCCTCCGCCAGCTCGCGGAATTGCGGCAGCTTGGCGATGACGCGGCGTCGCGGCCACGGCGTATGCAGGAAGAAGCCGATCTGGCGCGTGATGCCGAGCTTGCGCAGCTCGCGCGCCAGCGGCAGGAAATGATAGTCGTGGATCCAGAACGTGGAGTCGGCGCCGCCGAAGGCCGCGAGCGTGCGCGCCATGTAGGCGTTGACCTCGCAGTAGTCCGCGAAATCCATTCCGCTCACGCGCGAGAGGTCGGCGCGCGAATGCAGCAGCGGCCACAGCGTCGAATTGGCGAAGCCTTCGTAGAAACCGGCGTAACTCTGCTCGGGCAGATCGATGGTCGCGATCGTTCCGCGACCGTATGTTTCTACCTGCACCAGCGGCGCCGCGCCCGGCATCAGCTTGCGTTGGCGTCCACTGGAACCGAACCAGACGACTCCCGACTTCTTCACCGCCGGAAGCAAAGCAGCGGCGAGGCCGCCGGTCATGGGTGCGCCGCTTGTAATCCGCGCTACCCGATTGGATACGACTATATCCAAATGAGAACTCCCCGCATCAAGCTCGCGTCGCCGCCCGCGACACAGAGCAAACGGAATTTGGTCGCAAAAGTTCCTGCGCTGCGACGAATGGATGTGCAAAAAAGTGCGGCTTATCAGGGCCTAAACGCGATGCAGAACGGCGAATGGAACTGTGGCGAAAAGCTCTGAAAGCGCGAGCTTTCCCGCATATGTGCCGTGTGTTGTTCCAAGTGCGTCGGCATAGTGGCCATCGGGCAGCTCTAAGTCAGCGTCCCAACCGTTCGGCCAACGTCGTCCGCCCTCGCTGAGCGCCGCGAAATGCCGGCCGATCACCGCGACGAGGCTTTGATTCTTTCGGCTTCTGACGAACGCAATGACGTGGCCTGCGTGCGGCCCCGTTGCCTCAAGCTGCGCGTAAGTTCCAAGCCGCAGCAGCTCGGAAAGTTCCCGGCGCACACGTAAAAGAGCCCGCGTAAGAGCAAACTTGATGCGGCCATCACGCCAATGTTCGACAAGAGACGGCCAATCGGGCGTGCCCGGTTCCAATTGCCCGGCGCGCGCTGCGAAATCGACCGGGCGCCGATTGTCGGGATCAACGAAGGACAAATCCCAGAACTCGGTGCCTTGATAGAAATCCGGCACGCCCGGCAACAAAAGTTTCAGCGCGAGCTGCGACAGCCCGTTGAGCGCGCCGAGCAGCGCTGTGCGTGCGGCGAATTCTCCGAACGAAGCGATGAAATCGCCGGAGACAGTTTCATCGAGTAGCGCGCGCACGAAATCGTCGAGCGCCTTCTCGTAGCCTGGATCGGGGTTCGTCCAACTCGTCTGCTGCTTGCCTTCGCGGGCGGCCTTGAGCGCGTAGGCCTGGACGCGCTTGACGAAGGTGTCGTCGAGGGTCTCGGGCCAGCCGCCGATGAGCGCCTGATAGAGCATGTATTCGTGCGCCTCCCTGGGGAGGCGCTTGCCATCCTCGGTGCGTGTCAGCGCGGCATTGTGGCCGCGCCATTCTTGCACGGCCGCATCCCATTCGCCGGTCAGCTCCGACAGCGCGAGAATGCGCCCCCGCGCATCCTCACCGCGCTTGGTATCGTGCGTCGCGGTGGCGGTGAGGCCGTCCGGCGCGGTCTCGGCGCGCCGCCGCTGGCGCTCATGGAATTCGGCAAGCGAGAGCGCGCCGGCCGCGGGATCGCCGCCGACCTCGTTGAGCGCGAGCAGTCGATGGTGCCGATAGAAGGCGGTGTCCTCCATGGCCTTGGCCATCAGCGGACCGGTGAACTGCTGCAGCTTGAGCGCGAAGTTGCGCACGCGCGGTATGCTGTAGCCGCTGCCGTCGGTGACGAGATGCAGCGTCACGGCGGCGCGGAGGAAATCGAATATCTCAGGGTCTGGGCCGGCCCAGCGGGCGCGGGCGCGGGCGATCGCGCCCTCGATGGTCTTGAGGTCTTCGGGCGAGGCGCCGCCGGCGGTCACGTAGGTGCGGTAGACCGGAAACTCGAGCACGTAGAGTTGCAAGGCCGCGCGCAGGCGGTCGGTAGTGTAGTCGCGCGTGCTGAAATGGCCCGCGGCGATGCGCGAGAGAGCATTGGCGAGGACGTTGAATTCGCTCGCCAGCATGGTCTCGATGACGCGCTGCTTGGCGCGGTCGAGTATCTCGCGAAAGTCGGCGCGTTCGCCGGTAAAGTCGCGCCAGATGCGGTCGAGCGGCGCAAGCCCGTTTTCCGCGACCAGCACGCGGCTGATCGTATTGAGCCATTCGTAGCCTGTGGTGCCGGCGACTGCGGGAAAGCGCGGCATGTCTTCGCCGTCGGCGAGGATCTTCTCGACGATGAGATAGAACGGGCCGGATTTCGGCGCGTGACTGCGCAGCTTGCGGATAAGCTGGCTGAGCCTGCGGGTGTACTGCGCGGGCGCGCGCAGGCCGTCGATGTGGTCGAGGCGAATCCCTTGCAGGCGGTCGTCGGCGACCAGACGCGCGACGAGCGAGTGCATGGCGCGGAAGGTGGCGGCGTCCTCAACGCGCAAGCCAGCAAGATCGCTAATGTCGAAGAAGCGGCGGTAGTTCACCGCCGAGAAAGCGACGCGCCAATAGGCGAGGCGATAGTGCTGCCGTTCGAGCAGCCGGTGCAGCAGCGCGGCGCCGCCGTCGCTGTCGCCGCGATAGGCGGAAAGCCCGCGCGCGATGATCGCCTCCGCACCGTCGATCTCCGCGAGCCGTTGCTTCAGCGCGGGCGCCTCGCGATAGGAGGGCGCATTGGGGTCGCGATAATCGTCGGCGAGCGTGATTAATGCACGGCCCGCTGGCTCATTTGCGGCATCGGCGGCGGTGACGATGATGCGCAGCATCTCGCCATAACGCTGCGGGTTGATCGGCATCTTGTTGTCGAAGTACCAGGCGGCGAAGCTGCCGGTCGCCGCGTCATACGTCAGCTCGATCTCGCCGCTTTGCAGCGCGTCGCCATAGGGACGGCCGAGCACAGGCAAAAGCACGCCGGGATGCCGGCGATGCGGCAGGGCGTCCCAATCGATGTCGAAAGAGGCCGCATGCGGCGAGCGCTGGCCCCATTCCAGCACATCGAGCCACCACGCGTTGTCGGCACGGCCGACGCCCATGTGGTTGGGGACGAAGTCGAGGATCAGCCCGAGATCGTTCGCCTTGAGCGCCTCGCTCAAGCGCGCGAAAGCCTCGTCGCCGCCGAGCTCGGGGTTGAGCCGGTCATGATCGACGATGTCGTAGCCATGCGTGCTCCCGGGCCGCGCTTTCAGGAATGGCGAGGCGTAGAGATGCGTGATGCCGAGCTCTTTGAGATAAGGCGCGATCGAGGCGGCATCGTCGAAGGTGAAATCCTTGGTGAACTGCACCCGGTAGGTCGCGTGCGGAACGGGCGGCGGCATCACGCGCCTCCGATCGCCGCATAAACCGACCAGGGCGGGAGGTCGCGGGGTGGCGCGTCTCCCCAGATAGGCTCGCCCCAGGCGATGGCAGGGCAGGGCGTGGGCGTGTCCGCGAAGTTCGCCAATAGCAACAGGCTCGTGGACTCGGCCGCCCATGTCGCATGTAAGATGCCGTCGTTGAACGTCGCGGTGTTCTCGCCCTTCATCGCGGGAATGAGCGGCGCGATCCATCGCCGCCGTGCCGCCAACAGCGCGCGGGTCAACTCAAGCCGCCTGGCATGTTGGGGTTTGCCGAGTGCAGTCCAGTCGAGCACGGCGGATGCACGGGTGTCGGCGGAGAGCGGATCGGGAATCTCGTCGCCATGCCTGGCATAGGCTTCGGCGAACTCGCGCTTGCGCCCCTTGCGCACGGCCTCGGCGAGATCGCCGCTGAAGTCGCAGAAGAAGGGGAACGGCTCGGTCGCGCCCCATTCCTCGCCCATGAACAGGAGCGGCGGCGAAGGCTGCAACAGCAGCACCGCCAAGGCGGCGTCGAGCGCGGCGGGCTCGGCGAGCACGCTGAGCCGTTCGCCGAGCGGCCGGTTGCCGATCTGGTCGTGGTTCTGGATGAAGTCGACGAAAGCCGCGGGCGGCAAATGCCGGCTCGGCTCGCCGCGCGGTTCGCCTTTGCGGTGCGCCGACGGCTCACCTTGATAGGCGAACCCTTCGGCGAGGGTGCGCGCCACATGCCAGGCGGTGTCCTCGTAGTCGCGGTAGTAACCTGCGTTCTCGCCGGTCAGCAGCACGTGCCACGCGTGGTGATAGTCGTCGTTCCATTGCGCGCGATAATGACCGGCGGGCGGGTCTTCTTCCGGCGCCAGCAATTCGGCGCGGTTGTGGTCATTCTCCAGCACGAGGTGGATGTGCCGGCCGCTGTCGCGCGCGAAGGTGCCGACCGCTTCGCTCAGGTCGCGCAGGATCTCCGGCTCGCCCGGCGTAACGATCGCATGCACGGCGTCGAGCCGCAGCCCATCGAAACGATAATGCCGCAGCCAGTGCAGCGCGTTTTCGATCGCGTAGGCACGCACCATCGGCTGGCGATAATCGATCGCCCCGCCCCAGGGCGTGTGCGCGTCGGAGAAGAACGAGGGCGCGATGCGGCCGAGGTAATTCCCTTCCGGTCCGAAGTGATTGTAGACGACGTCGAGGAAGACCATCAGCCCGCGCGCATGTGCAGCGTCGATCAGCGCCTTCAAGTCCTCCGGCCGGCCATAAGCCGAGTCCGGCGCGAAAGGCAGCACACCGTCATAGCCCCAATTCCAGCGGCCAGGAAAATCCGACAAGGGCATCAGCTCGAGCGCGGTGATCCCCGTCGCGGCGAGATGATCGAGCTTGCCGATGATGGCGCGAAAGGTGCCCTCGGGCGTGTAGGTGCCGACGTGCACCTCGGAGAAAACCGCTTCTTCCCACGGCCGGCCTTTCCAGTCTGGGCATTGCCAGGCATAGCGGCGGTCGATCACCTCGCTCGGACCATGCACGTCCTCCGGCTGGAAATGCGAAGCGGGATCGGGAATGTCGAGTTCGCCATCGATCCTGAACCGATAGCGTGTGCCGGGCCGGGCATTCGGCGCATGGAGCGTGAACCATTCGCCATCCCGCGTCATCGCTGTCGGTCTGTCGATGATCAAGTCGACCGAGCGCGCCGCTGGCGCCCAGAGCTGGAACGTCACGCCGTCATCCGTGATTAAGGGGCCGAAAAGCGAGGATACGTTCACGGCGCGCCCGCGAAGGCCAGGATCGCGCGCGCCTGGGCGCTCCATGTTTCGCCCGGTTTGCCGGCATCCGCATTCGATTGTCCGTCCGACGTGTCGAGCACCCGCTGCCATTGCGCCGTGTTCGGCCATTCGGGAAACGTCACGTCGACCGGCTCATCCGCGCCGTTGAGTACGATGAACAGCGGTTGGCCTTTCTCGTGTACCGCGGCCAGCACGTACGCAAGGAAGCGCCCGTCGGGAAAATTCCAATCGCCTTCGCCCATCTCGGCGCCGGAGGGCGTCAGCCATTTCACGTCATAGCTGCCGTCGGCACGCTTTCCTTCCACCCAATGATGCGGCTTGAGCTGGGGAAAGCGCTGGCGAAGCCGGGTCAGCTCGCCGACGAGATGGGTCATGTCGTCGGCGGTGCCGAGGTTGCCCCAATGCGTCCAGCCGATTTCGTCGTCCTGGCAATAGGTGTTGTTGTTGCCGTTCTGGCTGTTGCCGACTTCGTCGCCGGCGAGCAGCAGCGGTACGCCCTGCGCCAGAAACAATGTAGCGAGCTGGTTGCGCCGCAGCTTGCGCCGCATGGCCAGGATGTTGGGATCGTCGGTCGGGCCTTCAACGCCGCAATTGATGCTGTTGTTGTCATCGGAGCCGTCCCGGTTGTCCTCGCCGTTCGCCTCGTTGTGCTTGTTCTCGTAGCTGACGAGGTCGGCGAGGGTGAAGCCGTCATGCACCGTAACGTGGTTGATGCTCGCGCGCGGCCCACGGCCGTCGTGCTGGAATTGCACCGACGAGGCGGTCAACGCGTGGGCGAGATCGCCGATGAGATTGCCTTCGCCGCGCCAGAAGCGGCGTACCGTCTTGCGATAGACGTCATTCCATTCCGACCAGCCGTTGGGGAAGCCGCCGACCTGATAGCCGCCGAGCCCGATGTCCCAGGGCTCGGCGATCATCTTCACGTTGGCGAGTACCGGGTCCTGCCGGACCGCGGCAAAGAACGGCGCGTTGCGATCGAACGCTGGTCCGCGCCCGAGCGTGCTTGCGAGATCGAAACGGAAGCCGTCGACGTGGTAGGCCTCGACCCACAAGCGCAGCGAGTCCATGACCATCTGCAGGATGCGTTGGTGCGCCAGCTTCAGCGAATTTCCGGTGCCGGTGAAGTCGTCGTAATAGCGGGCGTTGTCCGGCATCAGCCAGTAGTAGGACGCGTTGTCGATCCCGCGATAGCACAGCGTCGGGCCCATCTGGTTGCCCTCGCATGTGTGATTGTAGACGACGTCGAGGATGACCTCGATGCCGGCATCATGCAGCGCCGCGACCGTGGCGCGGAAGTCGTTAATGTTATTATTGTTCGCGTAGCGCGCGTCTGGTGCGAAGAAGCTCAGCGTATTGTAGCCCCAGTAATTGCGCAGACCCCGGTCGAGCAAGGCGCGGTCGTCGACGAAGGCATGGATCGGCAGAAGCTCGACGGCGGTGACGCCGAGCCTGCGCAGATGCGCAATCATCGCCGGCTCGGACAAGCCGCGGAACACGCCGCGCATACCGGGCGCGATGTCCTCGCGCAGTTTCGTCAGGCCTTTGACGTGAGCTTCGTAGATGATCGTATCTTCCCATGGGACCATGGGACGGCGGTGCTGCGACCAGCTATGCGCGTGCTCCACCACCACCGACTTGTACATATTGCGCGCGTTGTCGCGGCGGTCGAACGACAGGTCGGCCTGCTTGCTGCCGGTGCGATAGGCGAAGTGCATGTCGGTCCACACGAAGTGGCCGCCGAGCCGCCTGCTGTAAGGGTCGATCAGCAGCTTGTTGGGATTGAAGCGGTGGCCGGATTCGGGCGCGTAAGGGCCGTGCACGCGATAGCCGTAAAGCTGGCCCGGCGTGACGTGCGAGAGGTAGACATGCCAGACGTCGTCGGTTCGTTCCGGCATGATGATACGCTCGGTCTCGCGCCGGGCATCGCGGTCGAACAGGCACAGCTCAACCTTTGTGGCGTTCGCCGAGAAGAGCGCAAAGTTCGTACCGCGTCCGTCCCATGTGGCGCCAAGCGGGTGCGGCGATCCGGCCGAGGTGTGCCCGTTAGACTTCAGGAACGAGAAAGACGGCAGCAAGGGGTGGGACGACAATGTGAAGCTCCGGGCTATCGCGTGTCACAACCGTGGAGACCGCTCCTCCGTTCCCAACATTGCCGCCGCCATATGCGGCGGCGTCCGAATTGAACACTTCGCGCCAGCGTCCGGCGAACGGCACGCGCACCCGATAGTCGCGCAGGACTTGCGGCGTGAAGTTCACCACCACCACACAGCGCTGTTCGGGCTCGCGTCCCTTGCGCAGCCAGGCGAAGGTGCTGTTGTTGGCGTCGTCCGCGACCAGCCACTCGAAGCCCTCCGCGGCGCAGTCGAGCGCGTGCAGCGCCGGTGTCTCGCGATACACGCGGTTGAGGTCGCGGACCAGGTTCTGGATGCCGGCATGGGCCGGCTGATCGAGCAAGTGCCACGGCAGCGCGACATCGTGATTCCACTCGGTGTCCTGGGCGAACTCGGAGCCCATGAACATCAGCTTCTTGCCCGGATGGCCGAACATGAAGGCGTAGTAGGCGCGCAAATTGGCGAAGCGCTGCCATCGGTCGCCCGGCATGCGGCCGAGGATCGAGCGTTTGCCGTGGACGACCTCGTCGTGCGACAGCGGCAGGATGAAGTTTTCCGAGAAAGCGTAGTGCAGCCCGAAGAGGATATTGCCGTGGTGATGGCGGCGGTGGATGGGGTCCTTGGCCATGTAGTCCAGGGTGTCGTGCATCCACCCCATGTTCCACTTGTAGCCGAAACCGAGACCGCCCCAATCGACAGGACGCGACACCATCGGCCATGCGGTGGACTCTTCGGCGGCCGTCGTGGCGTGCGGGTATTCGCGGAATAATTCGGTGTTGGTCCGGCGCAGGAAGGAGATGGCGTCGATGTTCTCGCGGCCGCCATATTTGTTCGGCACCCAGCCGCCGGACGGACGGCTGTAGTCGAGATAGAGCATCGAGGCGACCGCATCGACGCGCAGGCCGTCGACGCCGTAGCGCTCGAGCCAGAACAGCGCGTTGGCAGTGAGGAAATTGGTGACCTCGGCGCGTCCGTAATTGTAGATCAGCGTATTCCAATCGAGATGGCGGCCCTGGCGCGGGTCCTCGTGTTCATAGAGTCCGGTGCCGTCGAAGCGCGCGAGGCCGTGCGGATCGTCCGGGAAATGCCCCGGCACCCAATCGAGCAGAATGCCGATGCCGGCCGCATGCAGTGCATCCACAAGCGCAATGAAATCCGCCGGTGGACCGAAGCGGCTGGTGGGCGCGAACAGGCCGGTCGGCTGGTAGCCCCAGGAGCCGTCGAAGGGATGCTCCATCACCGGCAGGAATTCGGCATGGGTGAAGCCCATGTCGGCCAGGTAAGCGGGAAGCTGCTCGGCGAGATCGCGATAGGTCAGCCACTCGGCACGCTCGCCCTTGCGCCGCCAGGAGCCGAGATGCACTTCGTAGATCGACATCGGCGCATCGAGCGCGTTGATGGTCTCGCGCGCGGGCCGCGGCTTCGGCAAAGACGTGCTGTCGATCACCATCGAGGCGGTCGACGGACGCATCTCGGCGCCAAACCCAACAGGATCGGACTTCAGCGGCAGCAGCGCTCCATTGCGCGCGACGATCTCATATTTGTACTTGTCGCCGGCGCGGGCGCCGGGCACGAAGATTTCCCAATAGCCGTTGCCGCGCACGCGCATCGCATGCCGCCGCCCGTCCCAGAAATTGAAGTCGCCGACGACGCTTACGCGCTGCGCGTTCGGCGCCCAGGTGACGAAGGCGACACCGGCGACACCCTCGAGCACCATCGGATGCGCGCCGAGCTTGTCGTAGAGGCGAAGATGGTTGCCTTCGCCCAGCAAATAGAGGTCGAACTCCGACAGAACCGGCGGGAAGCGATAGGGGTCTTCCATCTCCACCACGTTCTCGCCAAAGCGGGCGCGCAGCCGGTAACGGCTGGGGTTGTCGAGCGGCCCCTCGAACAGGCCGGCGGGATCGATCCGTGCGAGCTCGTGCTCTTCGCGCTCGCCGATGGCGACGACGCCACTGGCGTCAGGCAGGAAGACACGCACGATGGTCTCGTCGTTCTCGGTGTGCGGCCCGAGATAGTGGAACGGATCGGAATGCCGTCCGGCAATGACCTGGCGGGCGACGGGCGTGAGCTGGCTCATGGGATGGCCCCGCGCTGCTGCAAGATGCGCAAGGTGGCGTCGAGCGGGATGTGCGCCCAGTTCGGCCGGTTGGCGAGCTCGTATTCGATCTCGTACAGCGCCTTGTCGAGCACGAAGCGTTCGAGCAGCCGCAGTGTCTGCTGGTCGTCGGCGGGCCACAGCGGCGCGTCGTTCATCGTCTCGCGGTAGCTTTCCCAATAGGCCGCGGTCAGCCGCTCGCCCCAATCGCGCATCAGCTTGACGAGCGTCCCGCGCTCCTCGGCCGTGAGGTTGGGCGCACGGTCGATCGCCGCGCTGGTGGCGTAGTCGATGGACCGCACGAATCCGGCAACGTCGCGCGCCGGCGGCGCTTTGCTCCGCCGCTCGCTGAGGCTGCGGCGCGGCTCGCCCTCGAAATCGAGGATATAGGCATCGTCCTTGGCGATCAGCACCTGGCCGAGATGGAAGTCGCCATGATGGCGGATCTTGATGCCGCGGATCTGTTGATTGCGCAGCGCCTCGATTTCCGTCAGGACCGTATCGCGATGGCTAAGCAAGTGTTGCGCGAGCTGCGCGGTCGTCTCTGGTAGATCGCGCAACAGGCGCTCGAGCAGCGTAAATACGCCTTGCGCGCGGATCTTCGACTCGCTGGTCCAGCGCGCGACGTCCTCCGGCGTGATGTTTTCCGGCGCGAAGTCGGGGATGTCCTCGCGGCTGGCGAAAGCCACGTGCATTTCGGCGGTGCGCCGGCCGATCTGCCGCATGCGCTGGAGCAACGAAGCCGTCTCGGAAGTTTCCGTCACCGACTCAGTTGGCAGCATGCGGTGGTCGTCGATGAGACGATCGAGCGAAGCGCTCGTCACCGTCCAGGCGTCGCCCTGGTTCTGGATGAACTCGTGAACGACAGCGAGCGCACTGCGCTGGTTGCCTTCCACCAGCTCCACGGAGCCGAGCAGCTTTGGCGCGTTCTCGAACAGCGCCTCGTCGGCCAGGAAGCGCCCAACCTCGATCTCGGGGTGAGTGCCGGCGGTGATCCGGCGCAAAATCTTGAGGACATATTGGTTGTCGACGATGACGCTGCTGTTCGACTGCTCGCGATCGACGGCGCTGATATTCTTGAGCTCCGGCAGCGGGCTCGCGGCGAAAGCCTTGGTCGGCCGAAATTCGAGCGTCTTGCCGTCGCGTTCGAGATCGGCACCGGCCTGGATTTTCGACAAGAGCGTCGCGATGAACTCCGGCTCAGCCGTAGCATCGAGCAGGGTGCCTTCGCGCGGGCCGCGGCGCACGGCGGCAAGGATGCTCGCCGGTCCTTTGTCGACCGCGGTGTAGCGCGTCCAGCGAATGGTCAGCGGCATGAAGTAGCGGCTGGTGCCGTCCAGGCCGGTGACGTCGGCGACCACCGCGGCGAAACGATCTTCGCCGTGCTCGATCGGAATCGCCGCCGAGACCTTGGTCGAGACGTTGCGCGAGGCCTTGTCGGCGAACCAGCGGCGGTCGGGCATGAAACCCGGCAGCACGTCCAGTTCGAACGTGCGCCGCGTCCAGCTCGAGATCGCGTTCTCCCAGCCATGGCCGACCACCAGCGTGGTGATCTCGCGCGGCAGCACCTTCTCGGGAACGCTTTCGGCATCCTGACCCAACGAGAACCAGAAGAAGCCGTAAGGCGGCAGCGTCACCAGATAGGGCAGGTCGCCGATGCGCGGGAAGCGCGTGCGGCCGAGCATTTCTTGCGGCACGCGGCCCTTCCACGGGCTCATGTCGAGTTCAACCGCTTGCGCCGAGCGCGACAGGTTGGCGACGCAGAGGATCGCCTCGTCGTCCAACTGGCGTACATAGGCGAGCACGGCACGGTTGCTCGGGCGGATGAACGTCAGCGTGCCGCGGCCGAACACCTTGGTCGACTTGCGCACGCCGATGATGCGCTTCATCCAGTTCAAGAGCGAGGAGAGCGAGCGCGTCTGCGCTTCGACGTTGACGGCGGCGAACCCGTAGACCGGGTCCATGATGCAGGGCAGGAAAAGCTGCGCGGGATCGCAACGCGAGAAGCCGCCGTTGCGGTCCGGCGTCCACTGCATCGGCGTGCGCACGCTGTTGCGGTCGCCAAGATAGATGTTGTCGCCCATCCCGAGTTCGTCGCCGTAATAGATGATCGGCGTGCCGGGCATCGACATCAGGATCGAGTTCATCAGCTCGATCTTGCGGCGGTCGTTCTCCATCAGAGGCGCGAGACGCCTGCGGATGCCGAGATTGATGCGCGCGCGCGGGTCTGCGGCGTAGGTGGACCAGAGATAGTCGCGCTCGCTATCGGTGACCATCTCCAGCGTCAGTTCGTCGTGGTTGCGCAGGAACATGGCCCATTGGCAGTTGGGCGGGATTTCCGGGGTCTGCCGCATGATGTCGGTGATGGGGAAACGGTCTTCCTGCGCGATGGCCATGTAGATGCGCGGCATCAGCGGGAAGTGATAGGCCATGTGGCATTCGTCGCCCGAGCCGAAATACTGCTGCACGTCTTCCGGCCATTGGTTGGCCTCGGCGAGCAGCACCTTGTTCGGCGCGTAGGCGTCGAGCTCGGCGCGCAGGCGCTTGAGCACTGCATGCGTCTCCGGCAGGTTCTCGTTGTTGGTGCCTTCGCGCTCGCAGAGATAAGGCACGGCGTCGAGCCGGAATCCGTCAACGCCGGTATCGAGCCAGCGCTTCATCACCTGCAGCACAGCACGGACCACGCGCGGATTGTCGAAGTTGAGGTCCGGCTGGTGCGAGAAGAAGCGGTGCCAGTAATAGGAGCCGGCTTCCGTGTCCCAGGTCCAGTTCGACTTCTCGGTGTCGGTGAAGATGATGCGCGTGCCCTGGTATTTCTGGTCGGTCTCGCTCCAGACGTACCAGTTGCGCGCGCTCGAGCCCTTCGGGCTGCGCTTGGCGCGCTTGAACCAGTCATGCTGGTCGGAGGTGTGGTTGACGACGAGCTCGGTGATGACCCGCAGGTCGCGCCGCTTCGCCTCCTGCATGAAGCGGCGGAAGTCCTTCATGGTGCCGAAGGACGGGTTGATGTCGCCGTAGTCGGAGATGTCGTAGCCGTCGTCACGGCCGGGGCTCGGATAGAAGGGCAGGAGCCACAGCGTGGTGACGCCCAGGTCGCGCAGGTAATCGAGCTTCTCGGTAAGCCCGGCGAAATCGCCGATGCCGTCGCCATTGCTGTCGGCGAAGGCCTTCACATGAAGCTGGTAGACGATGGCATCCTTGAACCACAGGCCGTCGTCAGTGGCGGGCTTCTCGGCGATTTCGATGTCGGGCCGGACGTTCATGGTGGCCTTCACGCGTAGCAGCGGAAGAGAAGAGCGGGATTGCTCGAGGGATCGATGCGCAGGCGGACGCCGCCCCACTCGAGTAGGTGCCGTTCGCCGGTGATCAAGTTCTCGATGATGCGCACCGGCTTCTTGGCGCCGTCCGGGCCGATCTGCTCGTCGCCGAAGTGCAGCCAGAACTGCTGCGGCGCGCCGGACAGCGAGATGGCGCACGCGACCGCGTTGTCGCCCGCGGCCGACTCCTTGATGAAGCCGGTGACGTTGTCGTTGTCGACTTGCAGGAAGCGCAGGTTGGCGGTCTGCAACAGCGCGGGATTGTCGCGGCGGATCGCATTGAGCCGCTTGATATAGTCTTTGATATTCCCGGGCGTGTTCCAGTCGCGCGTCTTGATCTCGTATTTTTCCGAGTGGATGTATTCTTCACGGCCGGGAATGGGCTCGTGCTCGATCAGCTCGAAGCCGTTATAGATGCCGTAATTGGACGACAGCGTCGCCGCCAGCGCCACGCGTGCCTTGAACAGCCAGGTCTCACCGGTCTGCAACTGCACCGGCAGGATATCGGGCGTGGTGACGAAGAAGTTGGGGCGGAAATAGTCGCGCTCGGGATAGCGCGTGATCTCGCTGAGGTATTCCTGAATTTCCTGCTTGGTCGTCCGCCAGGTGAAGTAGGTGTAGGACTGCGAGAAGCCGAGCTTGGCCAAGGCCTTCATCACCTTCGGTCGGGTGAAGGCTTCCGACAGGAAGATCACGTCCGGGTAGCGGTTGCGCACCTCGCGGATGAGCCACTCCCAGAACGGCAAGGGCTTGGTGTGCGGATTGTCGACGCGAAAGATACGCACGCCCTGGCGGCACCAGAACAGGATCACCTCGCGCAACGCCTCCCACAGCGCGATGCGGTCGTCGCAGGTGAAGTCGGGGTTGACGATGTCCTCGTATTTCTTCGGCGGATTCTCGGCGTAGCGGATCGAGCCGTCCGGCCGGTATTGGAACCACTCCGGGTGCTCTTTCAGCCAGGGGTGATCCGGCGAGCACTGCACGGCGAAGTCGAGGGCGATCTCCATGTTGTGCTGGTGACAGGTCTCGACCAGCCTTCGGAAATCTTCGAGCGTGCCGAGTTCGGGATGGACGGCGTCGTGGCCGCCATGCTCGTTGCCGATGGCATAGAAGCTGCCCGGATCGTCGGGGCCGGCGCGCAGCGCGTTATTACGGCCCTTGCGGTTGATGCGGCCGATCGGATGGATCGGCGTGAGGTAGAGCACGTCGAAGCAGAGCGCGGCGATCTCCGGCACCCGCGCGATGCAGTCGTCGAAGGTGCCGTGCTTGCCCGGCGTCGTGCCCTGGCTGCGCGGCACCATTTCGTACCAGGCGCCGGCGCGTGCGCGCGGCCGCTCGGCGAGCAGCGGCACGATGTGGGTGCAGGTGACGTCGGAACGTGCCTCGGTCTTCTCGATGGCCGCGGCCAGCGCATCGTCGAGCAAGGCCGCCGGGTCGTTGCCGGCCGCGAAGGCGCGTGCCGCGGCCTCGACCACACGCCGCGCCTCGCGTTCGCGCGGCATCAATTCGATCAGCAGCTCATGGCCTTCACGCGCCGTCAGCGCGACATCCTGGCCCGCCTGCTGCTTGAGCAGGAATTCCTTGCGCCAGGTCGCGAACTCGTCGGTCCAGGCTTCGATTGCGAACAGATATCCGCCCGGCTCCGGCGGCGTGAACGATCCGTGCCAGCGATCATTGTTGAAGAGCTGCATGCGCTCGCGCTGCCATTCGGGGGCGTCCTCGGCGCGCCAGAGCAAGGCGGCGGCAAGCACGTCGTGGCCTTCGCGAAAAATGTCCGCCCACACGTCAACGGATTCGCCCGCTATGCGTTTAACGGGGTACCGGCCGTTATCGACGCTCGGAAAGATGTCCTCGATCCGGAAACGCGGCCCTGTTGGATCGTTGGGGGAGATTTCCCATGCCTCATGGATGGATAAGCGCCTCATGCGGACAGCCGTGCGCTCCGTGTTTTGCTTCATGTTGTCTGCGGTCGTGAACCCTCGGGGAAGAACCGCAGGAAAAGGCGAAAGTTCCATCGAAAGGCGGCCTTTAGCCCGGGCGCTCTAAACGCGGATAAGAATGTCTCAATGCGTCAAATGACGGACGACGAATTGGCTGCGGCCGCGCAACTTTGGGGTATCGAGCCCGGTTACCACGACATATTCGGCCAGTGGCATGCGCCGACTCGGGAGACGCTTACGCGACTCATCGCTGCCTTGTCCGGCGGACGCGATCATCCGCCCGATGTCGACATTCCGCCCGTGCCGGCGGAGCCGCGGCGCGCCTTCCAGGGCGATGGACGGCGCGTCTGGTCGGTCGCCGTCCAGCTTTATGCGGTGCGGTCACACCGCAATTGGGGACACGGCGACTTCGGCGATCTTTTACGGCTCGTTGAGCTGGCGGCGGCGAGGGGGGCGGGTGGCATCGGGCTCAACCCGCTGCATGCGCTCTTCCCGGACCGCGCCGATCAGGCGAGCCCTTACGCGCCGAACAGCCGGCTCTATCTCAATCTGCTCTATATCGATGTCGAGGCCATCGCGGAGTTTCCTGGTCTCCAGGCGGCAGGCCTGGCAGAAGAGGTCGCGGCGCTGCGCGCCTGCGACATGATCGCCTACCGCGACGTCGCGCGGGCAAAGCTCGCCGGGCTGCGGCTTGCTTATGACGGCTTCCGCGCCGGCGCAACCGCCGAGCGCCGCGCGGACTTCGACGCCTATCGGGAGGAGCAGGGCGAGGCGCTGTTACGCTTTGCCTGTTTCGAAGCGCTGCGACAAAAACATGCACCGGATCCGTGGATGGAGTGGCCGGCACCGTGGCGCAGCCCAGATCGCGCGCAGCTCGAAGACTTCCGCCGCATCCACGCCGAGGACTGCGAGTTCCACGAATTCGTCCAATGGACGGCGGACCGCCAGTTGCAGGCGTGCAAGGACGCCGCGAATAGGGCCGGCATGCCCATCGGTCTTTATGTGGACCTCGCCGTCGGCATCAATCCCGACGGCGCCGACGCCTGGAGCCGGCAGGATGCGATCATGGCCGGCGTCTCAGTCGGCGCGCCCCCGGACGAGTTCAACCGTGCCGGCCAGGACTGGGGGCTGGCGCCATTCAATCCGTTCACGGTCGCCGGCCACGATTTCGCGCCGATGCGCCAGTTGATGGCGGCGGTGATGCGCCACGCCGGCGCGATCCGTATCGATCACGTGCTCGGCCTCAAGCGCATGTTCATGGTCCCGCACGGCTGCGCCGCCACCGACGGCGCCTATGTGCGCTTTCCCTTCGAGCCGCTGTTGCGCGTCATCGCGGAAGAGAGCCATCGCTTCCAGTGCATCGTCATCGGCGAAGACCTCGGCACCGTGCCGGAGGGCTTCCGCGACACGCTGTCGCGCTGGGGTCTGTGGACCTATCGCGTCATGCTGTTTGAGCGTGAGGGGGACGGCCGCTTCCGGCGGCCTGAATGGTATCCGGTCGAGGCGTTGGCCACATTCAATACACATGACCTGCCGAGTTTCCGCGGCTGGATGGAGTCGCACGACCTGCGCGTGAAGCGCGGCATCGGTGTCGACCCCGGAGAAAGCGACGAGGCGCGTTCGTGGGCACAGCATATGCTGCGCTCCGTCCTCGGTGAACGCGCGGCGCCGCATCCGCCCGACACCATCGCGGCGGTGGCCGCCTTCCTCGGCGCGACGCCGACGCGGCTGGTGGTGATCGCGCTCGAAGACATTCTCGGGGAGATCGACCAGATCAACATTCCAGCGACAGTCGATGAGCACCCGAACTGGCAGCGCAGGCTGCGCGTGCCGCTCGAAGAGCTCGAAGGCCATCACGACCTCAAGCGGGTGGCGGACGTTTTCGCCCAGACCGGACGATGGGCGAGGCCGTGAGGTTCTAGCGACTGGTTGAGAAAGCAGTGGCTCCGCAGAGCCTGACCATTCAGGCGGCGCGCGGTTCGATGGTGACGCCGTATTTGCCGGCGATGGCCACCACCTTGCCGAATTCGGGATTGCCCGCAGTCGTTGCGGCGTCCAGTTCGGCGAACATCTGGTCGAGCCCGCAACTCGGCGCGCTCAGAATGAGCACGCGCGCCGGCTCGTTGCCGACATTGCGGATGGAGTGGCGCTGGCCGCGCGCACCGAAGAAGAAACCGCCGGGCACGAGGCGGTAGGGGACAGGTTCGTCCCCGAATTCGATGGTGAGCTCGCCACTCAGCACAAAGAACGCTTCATCCTCGCGGGAATGGGTGTGCGGTGGTGCGCCCGCGCCCGGCGGAACCACGGCTTCCCATAGCGAGAAGGAGCCCCCGGTTTCCGCTCCCGTCGCTTTGTAGATGTGAGTGACGCCCAGCACGTTGAGCGTCGAACCGGCTGCCGGCTCGCGAACAAACGGTTCGGCCGTTGCAATCTTGCCATCCATCGTCGATCTCCTCGTTCTGGTGGCGCAGCGGGAGATAGGCCTTTTCTGACCCGTCTGGGAGTCTCCGGCCAGCACGATCTATGCCGTCTATCCCGACACTAGCTTGATGTCGATGAAGGTCCGCGCCTTCGTCGATCACCTGGTGCGATGTTTCGGGCGTACGCCCTATTGGGATAACGGCCTTTGACGGAAACGTCCGCCTTGGATCAGGACCGCCAAGTCTCGAACTTCGACGAATGTCTTCCGGCTTGAGCTCGCGTGCCGGCTTCGGTGCACTTGCGCGTACGGTCCTAGTCCACCGGTACGCGCCAGATGTCGCGCGCGTAGTCGCTGATGGTGCGGTCGGACGAGAACCAGGCCATGCGTGCGGTGTTCAGGATGCTTTTGCGCCACCAGTCGGCCGGAGCCTGCCAAAGACGATCGATGCCACGCTGTGCTTCCCAATAGGCGTCGAAGTCGGCGGCCACCATGAAGTGGTCGTAGTCCTTGAGTGTCTCGACGATGGGCGCGAAACGGGCCGGATCGTCGGGCGAGAAGAATCCGGCTTCCAGGCTCTCCACCACGGCCGTCAGCCGGGGAGAGGCCTCGACCGCGCCGAGCCCCAAGAAGCGCTCCTGCTGCTTCGCCGCCACTTCGGCGGCGGTCATCCCGAAGATGACGACGTTTTCGCCGCCGACGTGATCCCGAATTTCGATGTTTGCGCCATCCAGCGTGCCGATGGTCAGCGCGCCGTTGAGCGCCAGTTTCATGTTGCCGGTGCCGGAGGCCTCGAGGCCCGCGGTGGAAATCTGCTCGGACACGTCGGCCGCCGGGATGATCTCCTCGGCCAGGCTGGCGCTGTAGTTCGGAATGAACACGAGCTTGAGGCGGTCGCGCACGAGCGGATCGTGGTTGACCACGCGGGCGACGTCGTTTGCCAGCTTGATGATCAGCTTGGCGCGGTCGTAGCTCGCAGCCGCCTTGCCGGCGAAAATCTTCACCCGCGGTACGAATGTATCGTCTGGCCGCGCGCGCATCTCCTGATAGAGCGCGATCGTCTCCAGGATGTTGAGGAGTTGGCGCTTGTATTCGTGGATGCGCTTGATCTGCACGTCGTAGAGCGCATGCGGATCGATCTGCACGCCGCTGGTCTTGTGCAGGAAGCTTGCGAAACGCGACTTGTTGGTCAGGCGCGCGTGCTGATAGCGGTGTACGAAATCGGCGTTGTCGGCGGCCTGTTCGAGATCCTTCAGGCAGGCCGGCTCGTCAAGCACGCGCTCGCCGAGCGTATCGATCAGCAGATCGGTGAGGGCGCCGTTCGCCTCGTAGAGCCAGCGGCGGAAGGTGATGCCGTTGGTCTTGTTGACGATGCGCGTCGGGGTCGTCTCGGCCAGGTCGTGGAACAATGTCGTCCGCAGGAGTTCGGTGTGCAGGTCGGAGACGCCGTTGACGCAGCTCGAGCCGAGGAAGGCGAGGTGCGCCATGCGCACACGCTTCTCGTCGTTCTCATGGATGAGCGACACGTTGGCCAGGAACTCGTGATCGGTAAAGCCGCGCTTCCCCGTCTCCTGAAGGTGGAACCAGTTGATCAGGTAGATGATCTGCAAATGGCGCGGCAGCAGCCGGCCGAACAGATCGACCGACCAGCTTTCCAGCGCCTCCGGCAGCAATGTGTGGTTGGTGTAGTTCAGCGTGGCCTTGGTGATCGTCCAGGCGCGCGACCAGGAATAATCATGGTCGTCCACCAGGATGCGCATCAGCTCGGCGACCGCAATGGCGGGATGCGTGTCGTTGAGTTGCACCGCCGCGTGCTCGCCGAGACTGTCGAGGCTGCCGAACTCGGCGATGTGACGCCGGACCAGATCCTGCAATGACGCCGAGGTGAAGAAGTATTCCTGGCGTAGGCGCAGCTCTTGGCCTTCGGGCGTCGCGTCGCTGGGATAGAGGACGTTGGATATTTCTTCGGCGCGTGCGCGGGCAGCGGTTGCGCCGGCATAATCGTCGCGATGATAGGCGGCGAGCTGGATCGGGTCGACCGCGCGCGCGGACCATAGGCGCAGCGCATTGACATGCCGTCCGCGCCAGCCGGTGATCGGCGTGTCGTAGGCGAGCGCCATCACCTGTTCGGCCGGATACCAGATGGCGCGCGCCGTCGCGTCGTCGCCGCCGACATACTCGACCGAGCCGCCGAAGCCGATCGTATAGCGCGGTTCGAATCGCGCGAACTCCCACGGATTGCCGCGCGCGAGCCAGTCGTCGGGCAATTCGCGCTGCCAGCCGTCCTGGAAGCGCTGCTCGAACAGGCCCTTCTCGTAACGGATCCCGTAGCCGTAAGCGGGGATGCCGAGCGCCGACATGCTGTCCATGAAACAGGCGGCGAGGCGGCCGAGACCGCCATTGCCAAGCGCCGCGTCCGGTTCGACGTGACGCACGTCGTCGAAGTCGACGCCGAGGCTCGCCAGCGCCGCTTTGACCGGCTCGACCAGACGCAGGTTCGTGAGCGTATCGAACAACAAGCGCCCGATCAGGAATTCGATCGAGAGATAATAGACGCGCTTCTTCTTCAGCCTGCGTGTCTCGGCAAGCGTCGCCATCCAGACATCGACGATGCGGTCGCGCACAGCCAACGCGGTCGCATGGTACCAGTCGTCATTGGTTGCGGTCTCAGGACGCTTTCCCAGATCGTAAGTGAGCTTGGTACAAATTGCGTCGCGCAGCTCGCCGATCTCGCGATCGGAATGCGCAGATGGTTTGCGTTTAAGTTGCGGCATTGCGGCCATGTACGGGTGTGACGGGCTGACCGTTTACAGGTTCGGGCTCGCCAAGCCTAGGCTCAAAAGGTGGCAGGCGAGTTCCATACGAGTCTCTCCGCGAAATGATGACCCTCCCACGCGCCATAGACAAATACGCGCTGGTGGAAAAGTCAGACCATGGTGCTAGGCGGCTACACTCTTCAGCGTTACCCCGCACTGCAGCGCTTTTGTGGAGATCAATCGTGCCGTTCTTACAAGACTAACGATGATTAAAGCACAGTTCCCGTCATTTGTTCCGCGGTGCAGCAAATGGCCAACGCTGCACGACCGGAACTTCGCGGCACACAAAATATTACAGAGTGCGCCGCCTGATCACACTCCGATAGCCGCTTTGATGCGCTGCGCGCTCAAGGGCAATTCGCGGAGCCGCTCGCCCGTCGCGCTGAAGACAGCATTCGCAATCGCCGCCGATGTCGGGCCTTGGCCGGCTTCGCCTGTGCCGAGGAAGCGTTCGTTGGGACGATCGACGATGTGGACCTCGATGCTCGTCGGCATCGCCGGAAAGCGCAGGATCGGATAGCTCGACCAGTCGCGGCTGGTGATGCCGTTGCGGTCGAATGTCACCTCCTCGTACAGCGACCAGCTCGCCGACTGCACGATGGCGCCCTCGATCTGATTGCGGATGCCATCGGGATTGACGGCGAGGCCGCTGTCCACCGCGGCAACGATGCGCCCAAGCTTCACGTTGCCGGTCTCGCGTTCGACGTCGAGTTCCAATGCGATCGCGCAATAGGCCGCGAGGTTCTTGTAGCGCGCGAAGGCGAAGCCGCGCCCGTGTCCGCGCGGCAGCTTGGCATTTGCATCCCAGCCGAATTCGTCGCGCACCTTCACGATGACGTCGCGCGCCCGCGGATCCTGGAGATGGCGCAGACGGAATTCGATCGGATCAGCCTTCGCTGCGTTCGCGAGCTCATCCATGAAGCTCTCGATCGAGAAGATATTGTGATAGGCGCCAAGCCCGCGCATGGCCGAGACGCGCAGCGGCATTCCCGGAATGAAATGGCTGATCACGCGCGCATTCGGCACCTGGTAAAGCGGAATAGCGTTGCGGTCGCCGCCGCCTTCCGGCTGCGGGATCGGTTCCGGCGCCGACTCGGCAAACGGCTGCGCCAGATACTGAGCGGCAAGCAGATTCCCGGCGGGTCCGGCGGGACGCATGTTGTGCGTGTTGCTCCACACGTCATATTGCCACGAGGCTATCTTGCCGCTCTCGTCGACCGTGGCGGCCGCCTGCGAGATCATCAGCGGGCCATAGGGCTCCCAGCCGTGTTCGTCCTCGCGCATCCATTGCACGCGGATCGGCCGGCCGGGGATGGCGCGTGCGATCAAGGCGGCATCCGCGGCGACATCATCGGCGGCGTTATGGCCGTAGCATCCAGAGCCTTCGACGTGAATGCAGTGCACCTGCGCCTGCGGCACGTGCAGCATGTCGGCGATCGAATTACGCAGCGGATAAACGCCTTGCGTATGCGTCCACACCGTCATCTTGCCGCCGTCGTAGAGAGCCACGGCGCAGGATGGACCGATCGATCCGTGCAACTGATAGGGGCGATGATAGGTCGCGTTCAGCACGTGCGCGCCCTGACTGCTGGGCGTGCCTTGATTGAGGATGGTCGTGTCGCTGCTCGGGAGCGCGCGGATCGTCTGATAGATCGTTGCCTGATCGGGCAGGGTGTTCGTCTGCTGCCACTGCGCGATGGCCGACAGCGCATGCAGGGCCTGGATCGCCTGGAATTCGCCCTGCGCGGCAACGGCGAGGAAGCTTCCATCGCGCACGACCTTCACGACGCCCGGCATCTTTTCGATGGCGCCGGTGTCGACTTGCGTCAGCTTGGCGCCGTAGTTCGGCGGCCGCACCACGCGCGCATGCAGCATGCCATCGGGCCGCATGTCCTGCACATACATCGGTGCGCCGGTCATCTTGCCGGGAATATCGACGCGCGGCATCGACTTGCCGATCACCGTGAAGGTGCGCGGATCCTTCAGCGGCGATGTGGGCTGTGCTGCGCGGTGGAAGTCCTGGCCGGTGACGAGGTCTTTGTAAGAGACGCTGCGGCCGTCCTGGGCCAGCACCGCGCCGCTCTTGGCCTGGAGCTGGTTGGTCGGCAGATTGAGCCGCGTGGCGGCCAGGTCGATCAGGATGCCGCGCGCCTGCGCGGCGGCATTCAGGATCGCCGTGCCGCTGTCTTGCATCGAGTGGCTGCCGGCGGTGTAGCCCTCGTTCGGCGTGCGCTCGGTGTCGGCGGTGACGAGGGTGATGATCTCGGAATCGACGTCGAGTTCTTCCGCCGCGCACTGAATGAGCGCGGTCTTGATGCCCTGGCCGAGTTCGACCTTGCCGGTGAAGACAGTGACGCGGCCTTCGCCGTCGATCGCGATCCAGGAATCGAGCATCGGCGAGACGGTGAGGCTGCCGGGAAGCTTCGGCGCGCCCGGCGCGGCTGGCATGGCGCCTTCTTGCGCGAAAGCATCATGCGGCGCGAGCGCGAAGCTGACGACAACGGCGCCGCCGGTCGCAAGGAACAGGCGGCGGGTAAGAGGAAGTTGCGCCGGGGCGTTCATTTGCTCGCCTCCTGAACAGGTTCGAGGCTCGCCGTCATGGCTTGGGCTGCGCGCCGCACCGCGCGCAAGATGCGCATCTGCGTGCCGCAGCGGCACAGGTTCGTCGCCATGTAGTCGCGGATCTGCGCATCGGTCGGCGAAGCATTGTGCTCGAGCAGGCCTTGTGCGCGCATCATCATTCCGGCGCTGCAATAGCCGCATTGCGCCGCCTGCTCCTCGATGAAAGCCCGTTGCACCGGGCCCGGTTTGTCGGCGCTGCCAAGTCCTTCGACCGTGCGGATGTAGCGGCCTTCGAGCACGGAGATCGGCAGCAGGCAGGAAAACACCGGCTCATGATCCACCAGCACGGTGCAAGCGCCGCATTGTCCGAGCCCGCAGCCGAATTTCGCGGCGTTGAGCTTGAGATCGTTGCGCAGCACGTAGAGCAGCGGCGTGCGCGGATCGGCGTCGACCTGCTGCGGGTTGCCGTTGATGTTGAGCACGATCATGGTGCCTCCATGGGCGGCGGAGTGGACTGCCGCAGCTTGGTGACGACGTCGTCGGCATCCGGCCAGGCCGGCTGGCCGCTGAACTGGCTGCGTACATAGGACACAAGTGAGGCGATCTGCCGATCGGTGAGCGCGCCGGCAAAGCCCGGCATGATCGGGCCGCGGTCGCCGGGCAGCGGATGGATGCCGCCGAGCACGATGCGGATCAGATTGGTCGGGTCCGGTTCGTTGACCGGCGTGCTCAGGCCGAGCGATATCGGCCGCGAGATCGGCAAGGCGCCGCCGCTATGGTGGCAGCTCGCGCAGGCGCCCGCGAAGATCGCGGCGCCGGGCGACGCCTGCCGCGTCGCGGCCGAGCCGGTCGTCGCCGGCTCGACCGACGGCTTCGGCGAGACGGTCATATCGCGCGAGCGAGCAAATTCGAGCGCGGCTTTCGTCCGGCGATCGACCTCGGCCGGATTCTGCGGCCCGCTCACAGCGGAAATATAGGTCGCGATCGCGTGCAGGTCGGAATCTTGCACGTTGCGCAGGCTGTGCACCACCGGCTGCATCGGTCCTGCGGCGAAGCCGTGCTGATCGGCGAAGCCATTGCGCAGATAGGCGTAGATCTGGTCGGCGTTCCACGGCACCGGCGCCGGAGAGCTCGCGTTGAGAGCGGGCGCAAGCCAGCCTTCAGCCATGCCGCCGCCGAAGTGATCGTCTGTCTCAGCGCCAAATGTATCGCGTGGGGTGTGACAGGCGCCGCAATGGGCGAGGCCCGTGACGAGATAGGCGCCGCGGTTCCATTCGGGGCTTTGCTTCGGATCGGGCTGATAGACGCCGCGCGTCAGGAACAGCAGCTTCCAGCCGGCGGCGAACAGGCGCCAATTCAGCGGCGGTGTCAGCGCGAGAGGGCGGTTCGCCTGCGGTATCGGCTCGCGAGTCATGAGGAAGGCGTAGAGCGCGGAGATGTCGCTGTCGGTGGCCTTGGTGAAGTGATCGTAGGGGAAGGCCGGATAAAGATGATTGCCTTCGCGGTCCACGCCTGAGCGCATGGCGCGGCGGAAGGCCGCTTCCGACCAGAGGCCGATGCCGGTCTGCGGATCGGGCGTGATGTTAGGGCCGTAGATGGTTCCGAACGGCGTCTCCAACGGGAAGCCGCCAGCGTACGGCTTGCCGCCAGCACGCGTATGACACACGGCGCAATCGCCGATCGCGGCGAGCTTCGCCCCCTTGGCGATGATGCCGGGATCGAAAGAAGCCCCTGAAGAATTTGCGGGCGGAATTTCGCTGTTCCACGCCCAGGCGTAGAAAGCACCAAAGCCGACGAGAATGACGACGACAACGGCAGCCAGAAGGCGCCAGACCATCAACATTGATAAGAACCAGACATGACCAAGGGAGCCGCGTGCGCCCCCAACGCAGCCTTAGGGTCATAAACCACAGACAGCCGTCGAAGTTCCAGCACGCGGAACTTGGCCCGACGAAATGATGAGCCTGCCGGCTAAACTATCGGTTTCTCCAGGCGGATCGGCAGATCGCGCACACCGATGCCGGTTGCATGGCGTGCAGCATTCGCCATCGTCGTGCCCGCATTTCCAAAGCTTGCCGATACAGACTTCGACGAATTCCGCTTGAACAAGGCGGTAACGTCGTCTGCGCCGCCGCATCGATGACGATCGAATGAAATCCGCTCAGCGGCCCTGATAGGCCGGCGTGTGCACGACGAGCCCGTCGAGCGCTTCGGTCACCTTGATCTGGCAGGCGAGGCGTGACGTCGGCTTCACCTCGAACGCGAAGTCGAGCATGTCGTTCTCTTCGGCAGAGGGTGGGCCGACGATTCCGCTCCACGTGTCGTCGACATGGACGAGGCAGGTGGCGCAGGTGCAGGAACCGCCGCACTCGGCAACGATGCTGGCGACATCGTTGCGCATTGCGGTTTCCATGACGGTCGAGCCGAGCTCGGCATCGACCGTATGCTTGGTGCCGTCATGTTCGATGAAGGTGATCTTCGGCATAGCGCTCATACTCAGGCGACGCCCAATTTCTTCTGCAGGCTGGTGGAGGAGGTCGTGTACTGGAACACCAGCCGCTTGTCGGGATAGACGTAGTGATAGGCCTTCTGCGCCATCAGCGCGCCTTCGTGGAAGCCCGAGAGGATGAGCTTCAGCTTGCCGGGATAAGCGTTGATGTCGCCGATGGCGAAGATGCCGGGAACGTTGGTCTCGAAGGTGCCGGTATCGACCGGGATCAGCTCATCGTCCATCTTGATGCCCCAGTCGGCGACCGGGCCGAGCTTCATCGTCAGGCCGAAGAAGGGGAGCATCGCGTCGCATTCGATGCGCGCGAGGGTGCCGTCATTGCCTTTGACGGACGCGGCTGCGAGCTGGCCGTCGGCGCCTTCCAGCCCCGTCACTTGGCCGATCTTCAGGTCCATGTCGCCGGACGCGACCAACGCGCGCATCTTGTTGACGCTGTCGGGCGCGCCGCGGAAGTCGTCGCGGCGGTGGATCAGCGTCAGGCGCTTGGCGAGCGGCTGGAGGTTGAGCGTCCAGTCGAGCGCTGAGTCGCCGCCGCCGACGATCACCAGCCGCTTGTCGCGGAACGCATCCATCTTGCGCACGGCATAGTGCACCGACTTGTTCTCGTAAGGCTCGATGCCGTTGATCGGCGGCCGCTTGGGCTGGAACGAGCCGCCGCCGGCGGCGATGACCACGGACTTCACCTCGAACACTTTGCCGTTGTCGGTCGCGACGCGGAACTGCGCGTCGCCCAGCTTCTCGACCGTGGTCACCATCTCGCCGAGATGGAAGGCGGGATTGAACGGCTTGATTTGCTCCATGAGGGCTTCGGTCAGGCCGTGGCCGGTGATGAACGGAATGCCGGGAATGTCGTAGATCGGCTTTTCCGGATAGAGCTCGGCGCACTGGCCGCCGACTTTGTCGAGGATGTCGACGAGATGCGCTTTGATGTCGAGCAGGCCCAGTTCGAACACCGCGAACAGGCCCACGGGCCCCGCGCCGATGATGAGGACGTCCGTCTTGATCGTCTCGCTCATGCGATTGCTTCCGGCCCCGGCCGGCTCCTGAAAGTGCCCTTGGGTTACGCCGATCTGCGGCTCAGGCGATTATCGGTTACAGCGATGAGGTTCAACAGCTCCGCGACGTTCTGTTCCGGTGTTTTGCCTGAGGTCGAGAGCGCGATTTCCGCCTTGGCATAAAGCGGCTCGCGGCTCCGCAGGATGGACATCAAGTCTTGCATGGCGCGGGCGCTCTTGGCCATCGGGCGCATGTCGCCCTGCGCCATCACGCGCTGCATGTGCTCGTCCGGCTCGGCCTTGACCCACACGGTGAGACAGGAGGCCAGGAGCAGTTCGAGCGTGCCGGGTTCGGTGACGATGCTGCCGCTCGTCGCCATGACGAAGTTTTGGTGCTGGCGCAGCACGTCGTCCAGCGCCTCGCGCTCGGCGCGGCGGAAGGTTTCCTGGCCGAACATGTCGAAGATTTCGCTCAAGGTGGCGCCGCTGCGCCGTTCGACCTCGCGGTCGAGCTCGATGAAGGGAA